>Ga0325404_1000256_pt1 | contig 52680 bp, 36 predicted proteins | sample PopdelMetagenome_18_FD_205664 | JGI IMG/M metagenome (GOLD analysis project Ga0325404, IMG submission 205664) | Populus deltoides microbial communities from Bellville, Georgia, United States - Xylem-Control-R1 | ecosystem: Host-associated > Plants > Phyllosphere > Stem > Wood/Secondary xylem...
CTTCTTCTTCTTCTTCTTCTTCTTTTTAATAAATTGTAAAGGTTCTTGAAGATAAATCAGCAATATTTTAAGCAAACTATCTCTACAGAATAATATAATCCAACAATTAAACGGATCAAGGATCAATCTTTTACGACAATAATTTAATTAAAACGAGGTGGATGAAAAAAAAAAAAGGAAAAACGTTAATATCGTTATGTAGATGAAAATCAACTGTGATTTGTAATAAACAAAAGAAGAAAATATTGAAGTATGTGAAGTCATGAAACAACACATTTTTCAACCTCATTTCTTCGCTTCAATTATTCCCTGTAATAATTGCTAAACGATTAGAAGAATGCACAAACGTGGACAAGGTGTAAATAGTCTAGAAAGGACTAATGCGGGTTTTACAATATAATATACAAGCAGCCTGAAACTTTGTTCACGAGAACCGTCGATTATAAATATATTAATGTAGTTGATTTCCTTGTTCTATACATGGCAACGACCGTATTGGGAACTTGAACAAATCCTGCTTGCGCTTCGTAAAATATTTTCCTTGGTTTAATTAAATTATTCAATGCAGGTATTACCATCCCTAGTTGACGGCTTAATTAGAAGAAATTTGTCGGCTAAGTGCCTGTAATTACACGGACCGACAACTTGTCATCAATATGATAAAAAGTCTACCTTTTGATTTTGATTTAGACAATTTCCTTGGATCGACTCCCCTCCACACTCGTGAAAGCTCATTTTATGCATATCCAAGACGGTCTAGCTAGCTAAACTCCAAATCATTTGCTTTAATTTTCTTAATAAATCTCATGAATAGCTTGCAATTAGGGATGGTAATTCAGTTTGGTTGAATGTTAATTTGTCTAGTTTGATGCAAATTAGGTGGTAATCTTGTTTGTGAAGTTATAATTTTATTTTATTTTTAATATAATACATGGAAGTTAATCTTAATGATGGTCTTTACAATTATATATTGATTTTAAACTTGGATTATATTTTATGATTTTATAGGTTATGGAAATCTTGTTTGTTTTTCAAGTTTAGATTTTATATTTCTAAGATATTAAGAAAAAATCTCCGAATAGGGTAGAGTACTCGGTGGGCATCCACTCGAAGGAAAAAGTCCATAATCGAAGATCCTACTTGATTGAAAGAGTTGATAGTTTTGAATTTTGGATTGGAGACAGGTGAGAAAACCAAGTCTTGATCCTATCCAGTAAATATCCACTTGAAGGGCTGGTTTGGTAAGTGAGGTTTCTTCTCGTTATAATTCTAGATGAGGTCATAAAAATAGGAGCAGAACCATGCATTGCTTTGAGGAGCCATGACATCTGAAAGTCTTGGACTTTTTCCATTTGATCCTTCAATTTTAATTTATTTTTAAAAAAATTGCCCAGCGTTTGGCCCCCAATTAGCCATTAAAACTTGGAAGTCATACAATGGGGTCTTAAGCTCAAAATCTGCATGAGGAAAGGTGGGCTGGAAATTTAAAGATAGAAAATGGCTATTCCCAATGGACAATGCAGCCCAAGAACTATTGGGCCTCGCATTAAACCAAGAGGGAGTATTTTAGCCATTAGGGAGATCACAAATTGTGCAAGCCCAAGGATCTATGTTGGAGCCCGCAAGGAAGTTTTCTAATGCCAATTAATTAATCTTGTTTGTAGAGGCATAAGAGCGGATTTGCGAATTCTAACTATCCGAAATTCTTAAACTAGAGGCTGTAGCTGTTAAGGATACTGCAAGTTGTCTTCTGCTTCTATATTGGGCCGATGCCGGTTTATAAATCAGCTGCTATATCTGTAGCTAGTGCCGAGATTTCGAGCCAAGCCCAACTCTTCATAATTCACTGTAGTTTGCAGCGTAGTTACTAGTTACTGTACCAGGGCTGGTGCCAGCCCTTCGGTGTGGGCTGGATCAAAAGCCTATTATAGCATAAAAAATATGTGAGCACAAATATTTGAAAGGAATAAAAAAAATTGATTCCATGAGAGTATATTTGAAATAAAAATAATGTAGGGACACAATTAATCTCCCTTTCATTTTAGCTTTTTTTTGAAGAACTCTTGTTCTTGTAACTATAATGGTGTTGTCTCCCTTTCATTTTAGCTTTTTTTTGAACTCTTGTTCTTGTAACTATAATGGTGTTGTCTATGTAAACTCCAGCTTGTACTTATCCCTAGCTGTGTCTCGACAGTCTGGTTTATTCTCAAATATTTGCAAAAATTTTGCGATGGCATCTCTCTCGTCCACCCTACTAAAACGCTTGCTGGGGTTCAAATAATTAAATCGCGAAGTTCAAAAGAAAAATTACGCAGATGCTAAAGGAAAGAAAGAACATAAAAGGGTCAAATTGAAAGATAAGCCTCCATCCTTGGTCTCACTTTCCTCGTATATGCAGTCGAGTTGGTTTGTGTGTGTGTCGGCATAGTCGATCCGATCTTACTTCTAATTAAACAGGTAAGAGGCTTCAAGTTTGGAATGTCTGTCTGTGCTTATACCATCATATCAAACCACCAAAACGGCAATCCCCGAAGAAAAGAGCCATGGACTCGTGCGAGTTGCGACAGGATGTCTCTAGGAATCCAATTCCTGGGTTCTTAGAATCGTCGCATTGGGTAAGCACGAGTCTACGACTAATAACTGAAATCATAAAATTTTTCTTTATCGAGAGCTATAGAAGCCCATTGTTGGAACCCTAGCAAGTTTGTTTTGAGTGGGTCTGTTTTTGAGTTAAGAACTTGATTATTGGACTCTTTTAGCAATCTAACTTCCAGGATTTAGGTTTCAATGCCTGTTGAAGTAAGACTAGAAACAATCTATCCCCAGACCCATTCAATACATTCTTTCTAGGCCCATTGTATAGCAAGGCCCTTAGCTTTGGAGGACTCCAATGGACGTCTTCAGCATCTGATTGCAAAGAGGCCGATACCGCGCGTGAGGAGAGGAAATATATAGAGTGGTCGAGTAAATGAAATTGTTTTGTGGGAAGTGCTACGAGGGAAGTAATACTAAATATTAAGAAAAAACTATACACATATGTATATACACACAGATTTCTTTCACAAATATTGTTTTATAATAAATCTAGAGCTATAAACATACGTTGGACACTAAATGTGGTATATGCATGCTGGTTAATAAATGGATAAAATTATGCATCGCAGGGGCTTTGGGCAGCTAGCATGTGGAGTATAGTAATAAAGCTCTTGGAAAACAATAAAAAATAAGTCTTTTTTTTTATTAGCAATTCCTTGTTTCGTGCTTTACCCAAGGAAGCAAACAGATAATACAACTCGGGGAAGAGCAATTTGGAAGCAACTAGCTAGCGACCATGATTGGAATCCTGATCATCTTTAATACCTTTCCCAGCAACCATTGCCTATTTCCACTAGTCAAGTAGTGATCATCACGCTGGTTAAAGTAGGTAGTAATCATTTTTTTATCAACGTAGACGGCAAAGTTCAGATTATTTAATCGATTTGGCAGCCCCAACTTTCTTATAAATATTTCCTAATCTAAAGTTTAGAGGCTAGATGCATTGGCTCTAGAGCTGGGTTTCTAATCTTGATTTGCTTATGTACAATGCTATAACGCATGTTCCGAATTAATTACTCATTTGGGAAACCTCAACTTTCTTATTAATATTTCCGAACCAAGAGTTTAGAGTATAAATGCCTTGGTGATAGAGCTGAGTTTCTGTTTTTTATTTGTTTACGTGCAGTACTTTAATGCAGGCTTGTTACTTTCTAGCTCATCTTGTTTTATAATTTAGGTAAATGCGATCTTGCGTAGAGCCCTTTCACAAACAATATTTCTTCACCAAGCCGATCTCTTAAAATTAAAAAAATGCTTCCACTGTTGTCTTTATGTAACGAGATATATATTTATTTGCAAGTTGCTAATGACTTCTTATGTATAGATTCACTTCATGCAATCCGAAGGTGTGGAAGACAAGCCTTGGTGATATTTTATATGGGATACAGATCCCCTGCCACGAGCGCTTTTACTTCAACAAAACACACTCGAAGCAGATGTTCTGGCAAACCAAAACTTTAGGCCAGGTTGCGTTCATAGGAGTTGAGGCCCGTGATCCTTTCTTTGACTCCAGCTTCTTAATTTTATCATAAAATCCTAGTATTTTATAGTTTAAGATGCAATTTTACCCGATTGAGGGTTTTTATGTAGCTCTTCATGAGACACAAGACAACTTTGAATATATATATATATATATATATATATATATATATATATATATATATATATATATATTGCCAAGTTGCAATTATCTAATTTAGTTCTTGGTACCAAAAGATTTTTCTTTCTTTCCGCATAGTAATTGACTTAATATTTGTTTGGCAAGAGATATTAGCTTTAGATTGTCTGGAATTTTTTTTTATTTTTTTTCATCTTGAAGGTTGTTTTTATTTTTTTATAAATTAAAATAATTATTTAAAAATATTATAAAAATTATTTAAAAGTTAAGAATAAGAAAATTGTATCATTGCTACGTAGCCATACCTACCAAAGAAGGTCAATATTGAAAATAAGGAAATATAGCAGATATAAAGAGTGCTCTAAAAAGAACAATAAACACCTGCTGAATGGAAGGGATAGGACGAGAATACGAAGGGGAGGGGACCAATATAGAGAATAACAAGGTATCCATGAAATAATGTTGTCAGGGGAAATCATCGGCCTTTTTTATACCTAATAATTGATTCTCGATGAGCCACCACCTCATGCCACTTTCCGAGAAAATGTTAGGTGTAGAAATCGATGGATGGCTATGAATCGGCATGAAAAGAGGAGTTAACAAAGTCTGTCCATAGAAAATTACTCAATATTCCAAGAGGATCTAACGTCAAGTCTTTCTAATAAAATAATGACTCGTATCGATTAGAATAATCTGTAGGCCAAATTCATGGGCTCCTGTTGTGATTTTGATATCCTAATAATTCCAGTCTCGGCTTGATATTTGACAGGGGTCCACATAGTGTGATATTTCAGACAGAAAAGAATTGAGTCCCATGTACGTATCGAGATTCATGCATGGTTTTAAAAACAAGCACGATAAGCCTGATTTACCCATGCTATTTCCCACTTTCCCCGTCTCCCATGGCCTCAGGCTAGCACAGAGAGAAACTTCAATGGGGTGGAGGAAAGTGCGAGGCACCTGAACATCCATTTCTGAACCCACAGTACCTGGCGATAGTTATATTAGGGGTCATAGCATGATGGATAGGATAGTTGACAGCCCTTCGAAATTTTCTTTGCCAGAAAGAACTCACCGAAACACGATGTCCTCGCCATAATATGAATCCAAGGCCACGAGCCGGACTATCCGTGAAGAGATATATATGAACTCTTCTTGGAATTCACTTCTATCCTTACCAAGAACACATGTATCCTTTGTCCAAAGGGTAATCGGTTTTAAAATAAAATTACGACCTTTCGTAATGCCTATACTTCCAATCAAAAAACAACTTTCATAATGCCAAGGTTCTATTTTTCACTCTTGAATTCCCCCCCTACAAAATGTCAATCGTATCCCATGTTATCGGTTCAACTACTTGTGTCGGGAACTCAAGTACATTAAATCACCTTCAAATTGGCTTCCGCTGCATGCCGTTATGTTGAGGAAGATAAACCTCCATCAATCAAGAAAAGGGCGAACTAAATATGTATATCATTGTTACTGTAAATGTTGTATATGCAGACTTCTCTACGATAGAAGATTGGTAGGGGTTTGAGAGGCTAAATGTTGTCTGGTTATTCAATTGTGACCCCCAAACTGCTCTGAAAAAAATCAAAGCTACAGCAGTTTTGTGACATACAGAATGTTCGTCAAACAACTTTGTTTGCCAGGACTCTTCGAAGCTCATAGGAAATTCCTTTTAGAACAACTGGTTTCTGAATGACACCATTGATTCCGATTTGCAGGCATTTGTCCCACACATCGTCATCAGAACTTGCTGTCATGGCAATGATCAAAGGCCAACTTCGACTTCTAAACTTCCGGATTCTCATTGCAACTTCATATCCGTCCAACTCAGGCATCTGAAGATCCAAAAGAACTACTTGGAAAGATGCAGCTGGTCCAAGAGCACTAAGGCATTCAAACCCAGATGCAACAGTAGCAACATTGCAACCTAGCCTCTCAAGCAGCTTCCGAGTCACGGCTCTGTTCAAATCATCAGCATCAGCTAATAAAACTTGCAAGCCTTTGAAAAAAGAGTTGGAATGTGGGTTCTCTGAAGATTCTCCAGATTCAGAGATGGCCACTGCAATGGATGGTCGAAGTTGAAACCGAAGAACAAATCCCATGCTTTCAGCAAAACCTTGAGAGTTGGGCATCATCCAGATCTTACCTTGCATCAACTGCCAAATATGAGGTTAGAAAATAAAAATTAATGGGAAAACAAAAACAATATATAGCTATTCTCAGAACCACATGTATAGCTGCTTCAATTGAGAAACACATAGCCTATTAACAAAAAAGGAAAAGATTATCACACCAAACTAGTTGCTTCCACGGCATGACACGCTGCTGAATTTTTCCAGGAATTGCATTTCATCCTGACCTCAAAGCACTGATACTTTTCACTATAACATAAAGAACTAAGTTTTTTCCAACAATATATTTAGTAGATGACACCACCTAAGAGACAACTTCTACAATAAGGTACAATAATTGGTAATAAATATTGAAATACAAAACTTCAAGAAAAAACCCAGCTCCAAATGACACGATCAAAACCACATGTATAGCTATTCTCAGAACCACATGTATAGCTGCTTCAATTGAGAAACACATAGCCTATTAACAAAAAAGGAAAAGATTATCACACCAAACTAGTTGCTTCCACGGCATGACACGCTGCTGAATTTTTCCAGGAATTGCATTTCATCCTGACCTCAAAGCACTGATACTTTTCACTATAACATAAAGAACTAAGTTTTTTCCAACAATATATTTAGTAGATGACACCACCTAAGAGACAACTTCTACAATAAGGTACAATAATTGGTAATAAATATTGAAATACAAAACTTCAAGAAAAAACCCAGCTCCAAATGACACGATCAAAAGACTCAATGACATTAACCATCTATCACAACCAAATCGCTTCACTGAGCCATCTTCAGAGGTGGTCAGACAAGGATAATGTGTTTCATCAGAAAAAGATTGTGCTCAATAGAGTTTATAATAGAATAATGAGACATCGTGCATAAATTATGGTTAATATCTGTAACCATCCAGATACATGTATCTTTATAATCTTCACTGACATCGTGCATCTTGGACACAGAAATGAAAATCCTAATAATGAGACGTAAAGATTTCTCTCACAATTGATTTCTAGCAGAAGATTAGCGTCAGTGATTTCTATTATCTCAGGTCATAGTATGGAAAAAAAGGATAGCTAAATGAGCACATTTAACATACAAAGTTTATGATTCTTACATGGACCAGCTTTTTGCAAATGCTGAAGCTCAAGCCCTCCTCAACTCCATCGCTGGCAAACCTCTTACCACTAAGTTGTAACATTGAAGCTGAGCCCTCTGATTCGGAGCCACTATTGTTTATTGCAATTTCAAATCTGATATATACATCCCCATCAGACATGCATGGTCTCCAGGTGGTCCATCTCTGATCATTCCTCTCTTGACTTCCATTCTCAGAGAAAAACCGAAGCACTACAAACCCTCCTCCATTGTTGTGATCAAGTAGGTTCCCAACCATATGCAAAATCACCTGAAAAACCCTCCTTTCATCACCCATAACATTATCCGGCAAGGACTTGTCAACCTCAATTGAAAAACCAAAGCCCCTATAAATGCACAAGCATTTGGCAAGGCAAGCTGCTTCTTTGATCATGGCATGTAACCCAAATGATCTCATATCCAATGAAAATCTTCCACTATCCTTTATTGAAATTTCAGTCACATCATTTATCAACGTTGATAGGGCATTGCTAGTCCTCATCATTGCATCAACAATAATCCGTTGCTCACCACTCAAATTACCATCCTGTATCAAGGAAATCAAACCCAAGATCGAGTGCATTGGTCTCTTCATCCCATCACTCATTACCTTCTGAAAAGCACCCCTAGCTTTGCTTGCCATCATTGCGTTCATTTTGGCCTGTTGCAAAGCTCGGTTTTGCTCCTCCAACTTCTCCCTCATGAGTTGGGACTCTTCAAGAACTGCAGCATGAGAGAGAGCCACGGCCACCTGATCAGCTACCACCTTAATTATCTCTACTTCCTGGTTGGTCCAGGATCTGGGTTGTCCACCGGGGAGAACCAATACCAAAATCGCATAACAAGCCTGAACTATCTCAGGAGTCCCCCCTTTGAAATTGCTAACATGAAGCATTGGCATTCGAATTGCAGCCACAGGCCCTGGCTCGCCAGACTCCCCATGGCTTGCAGCAGCAAGCGCTGAGTCAGGCCTAAGAATGTTTACCGCTTCACTTCGTTTAATCCTAACAACATCAGGATCAGTGATTGGAATTGAAGGATTATCTGAACTCAAATAATTACCCCTATTCAGCTCATGGGTCAAATCCATCAGGGTTTTCATCTCATTAGGCATCCAAACAGCACAGTTTTGCAACCCCAATGTCTTAGATAACTCAACAAGGGTAGTATACAAAATCGTATGCCTATCCAGTGATTTTCGAATCTCTTGAGTAAGCATACGAACATGCAACCCAGCTTCTTTTTGTTTCATTATAATCCCAACTTCACGACCAAGATCCCACGCCTTCTTCTTCAACATGAATTCTCTGACCTTCACTTTGAGAAGCAAAGGAATGAGAGTGAAAAGGGTAATGGCAGTGGCACAAGAAACCAGAGCAGTTAAAATCTTGAAGACAGTGAGGGCAAGCATAAGCTGAAATGTGTGGGGGCCGTACGTCATGCCATTGATCAAATGGGTTAATCCACATAGAACAATGAAAGCAATGAACTCGAAGAGAACCCACTTGAATGGAACATTTGAGCAGCTAACGAAGTATAGCAGCTCGATAGGGATTGAAAAATAGGCCACGGCAATCAAGAAATCACTCACTCTTTGGCTCTCTAGAATGCTTTCTATGATCCATAAACTGCCCTCATCTTCACAATTACATCGTGAAAATCCGTTGTCGTTTGCAGAAGCTGATATCAGGAGTGATAAAATCAACAGCAGCCCAGGAGCTAATGCTTTTAACATTGCGACCAATATGGGCTGCTACCTCTATCTCAATCCATTTATGAAATCAACAATTTTGAATCTTTTTTCCCAACAAATTTGCCAAGCAACTACGTTTAACTATAGAAATCAAACATCTCCAGCTTCAATTCTCATTTCCTGTAAGAAACAAGAACAAAATTCCAACAAGATTAAAAACCCCATTAAGATTTTGAAGGAATTAATTAGCCTAATTTGGGGATCTACAACAAGTGCACATAAATTGTTTAACTTATCATATTCTAAACTAACTTCAGCTCACCGTTTACTTCTCTCCTCTCCCTAATTTTTAGATATATAATTAAAATATTAATAGAAGATGAAACAGTAAGGTGGAAGACGACATTTTCATTTAAATAAAAAAAAAACATTTCATTTTCTAAAGGACGGAAAGTAAAGATAAACAAAAGCACAAGCCAAAAGATCAACCCCAACATAAAAAAGAAAAACAGTTTAACCCTGAATTAAGAAATCAGCCATAAAAACGGTAAACCCCACCAACTTTCCCTCGCAGAAAAAATAAACAAAACCCAGCTATAAGAAATAAGAAATGGCATTGCGGGCTAACAAGAGAAAGAAAACCCGTACCTTCAAAAACCCAGATGGATCTTCTTCATTGATCTCTAACATGCACTGACATAGAAATTTACAGAGTTATTTGGTTATACCTAATAGAAAACAAGAGCCGAAACCTGCTCAGTTACAGAAAGCATCCAGGCAAGCATAAACTTTGCTATACCAATACATCACGTCTTATATAGTAGAAGCAAATCCTTGTACCAAACTCTCTCGGAAGAAGAAAGAAAAAAAAAAAAAAAAGGGAAGGAAGGAAGGAAGGAAGGATAGATAGATACGGAATAGACCCAAACCACCACCTGGTATGGCACAAAGTGTAATGGGCTGTATGTATATAAGGACCCGCGAAAAATAAAAGAAAGAGCCCTTCTTATTATCAAGAAAAACGAAAGAGCCCTTCTCTATCGTCAGTCAGAGAGAGAGAGTAAGAACAGGGAACAGACCTTTGCTAAAAGAAAACGGCTCTAGTCCTAGAGAGAGAGTAGAGAGTAAAGAGGAAGAGAGATGCTGTAGTAAAACTGAAAATGTGAGGAACCAAAAAAGCAATGGGTCCGAGCCGTTGTTTTGTGTTGTAGGAGAGAGAGAGGAGAAGTGGGACCCGGTGGGGAGAGAAGAAGAGAACTTAGACGCTATTTTGAAACAACAAGTCCCTGTCCTACTCTACTCTATATTTGTTTTATTTTTCTCTTTCTCTATCAAAAACGTCTCTCTCTCTCCCCCTCTCTCTCCCCCTCATTGCCTTAATGAAATCTTACCTTCCAGACCAAAAACCGCCATCTGCCTCTTTCTCTTCCTAGTTCGGAGCTCCTGGTTTTTTCTTTGCAAATCAAAATCATCTAGACGGGACTTAGTTGGGTGGCACGTGGGTCCTGGTTCTCATTAGATTTTTTTTTTTCAGGATACACTCACCTAGACCCCCTCTTTTTTCTTTTTCTTTTTCTTTTTTTCTTTTTTTTTCTCGCTATTGAAGCTGATTTTACCTCAATTGTACTTATAAAAATGTTTGGTGATGGAAAAAGTATGTGAGATCATTTAAAATTATAATCACATCATTGATTTTTGTAAAAAATAATTGATTTGATGCCAAATTAATTATTATTATTTTGTGTAAAGTTATAAATATGACTTTCAAATAATGTTTGGAAAACACTACTGTGTTATATCTGTGTGCGGACTTCGATGTCTTTTTAAATATCTTTTATTCAACCAAACAAATAATTAAATGTTGATATTATAGTTATAAAAATCACTCTAATATCAAATACATATTTATTTATTAATGGATTAAAAATATATTTGGTATTATGATACAATGTGATTTTTAAAAATATTTTTTATTTAAAAATATATTACAATATTTTTTTATATTTTAATTTTTTTATATGAACACATTAAGATTATAAAAAAAATACTAAAAAAATTAATTTAATATTATTCAAATAAAGAAAACAGAAGTTGCGATATTTCCAAATTAAAACCTATTAAATATAATAGCAATATAACATATTAATGAATTCTTACCATTATGAGAAGGTTGCTTTCACCTCTTTACAAGTTTACATCGTATGATTGGAAATAAAGTCTTTATAGTACTTTCTTCCATTTTAGCTTTATCTTTATCCTCTCCCATTTTCTTTATTATCTATGTGATCGGGGAAAAAAAAAAAACAGTAGTTAGAGATAAGAAATTCTCTAGCAGTGGTAAAAACCTGATTTACAAGGTATGTTATTTAGTTATAGTAAAGGATTATCTTCAAAGTATATAACAATAATGAAAAGATCACGGCTACATTAAGATGAAGGGTGGCAAGACAAATCCAACCAGATTGATGCAATCTCACATACTTGACCCTGATGAACAAAATAAGGGAAGAAAGGCATTTCACAATCGTTGATTTCATGCAAACTTGCTAGGTTTGATTTGAAATATGTAAACATCCATGACATACACCCGATTATTAGGGATTTTCTCCTCCAAAGCAGAGCGGAAGGCCTTTTTGCTAGACTCCATAATCATCGCAAATGCCTCCTAATGAAGTTCCTTTTTCGTTGATGTTTAGTGGAAGCATAAAAAAACTGTGTATCACTACTACTATCTCCTAGTTTGTTTAGGAGCATGAAGTTCCTTTTACGTTGATGTTTAGTCTCGATGACATTTTTGCTTCAAATGTATAGGTGTTCTTTTGCTCATGATTCATCTTTCAATGCCGCTAAATGCTCCTAATGTGCTGACATCCCAACCATCAATACTGTTTTGTAAAGTACGGAGAGATTCCTTGAGTTGAAGAATGCGTCGGCTAGAGTTAGCAGCACCATCTCGTGATCATTAGCAAGGCTACGTCGAGCTCTCCTATGTTTGGAGTGAAGCTGAAACATATCGCCCAAGAGAAACCATCTAACATCATATTTGAAGGTTTTTCGGGCTATTATCTATTTCTAAGGAGGGGGTCAGCAGTATGCAAAAGGATGAATGGATGATCAGAGCCCAATTCATCAAGGTGAGAAATGGAGTAAGGATCATCAAGAGGTGAGAAGAGGAGAGAGAAACCGATCCAGCCGTTCGTAGATGTGATTACGTCGAACTATTATTCCGAGTGAATGTAACCTTGAAAACCCAAATCCATTGAGCCAGGTGAATCCTGGAAATGGTGACAAGAGGCAATTTTATGGTAGTCGTAAGCACGACCATCTATCTTCTCTGAAGCACTCGGCAATGCATTGAAATCGCTCATGAAAAAGATCAATAACGGAGTCAGAGGAGGCCTGGGAGATGATAAATTGAAACTGAGTTGATCGGGTGTCATCGTCACAACTAGCATAATTAAATACCCATGGCATGGCATCAACACATGAGCACTTGAGTCCTCCAATATTATCCTCTGACAATTCATCTGAATTCCCTTCCGTATCTGACCATCCTTGTTTAAAAGAGTTATCCGATGCCAAGTTTGCAAAGCTGAAAAAGATGGCACAATCTCGGAACCATTGCCTTGTGCTGTTACCTTCAGTCCCGCTTGCTTCTTTTCTTCCACGTTTGCTATAGACTTGAGAAGAATTAATTTCAGAGTCAGGCCCAAGCACACTATATACAACATGGACAGGCAAGCATGCACCTCAGGTCCTGCAGAGGAAGGCCCGTTGCAGAAAACATCTTCTCCTGAACTTTAGAATGATAACATCGTCATCATCCAAATCAACTCATTAGGCTGATTTATTCACCGGTGGGACCGCATCGGTAGAAAATGTGGAAGTGCTAAATGGCAAATGAGAGTCCCACTGGCCATGTGGAGAAATAATTGCTGGTTCTTGGACAGATTTACAAAGACCTGATTCACTCTCCAGGGGAAATGAATTTGGAGAGCACACATCAGTCGGCGTGCTGGCAGTAGGTGCATGTATCAGCGGGTGTTTGGTAACGGTTTTTTTAATATAAAAATACTTTTTAATTGAATATATATTAAAATAAGATTTTTTATTTTAATATATTAAAATCATTAAAAAATATTATTTTAAAAAATAATAATATGTTGGTTTTTGTGCAAGGGCGGGAATCACTCTCCAGGTGGCATGAATTTGGAGGACAAACGGCACAGCTAGCTCCTACTAGATTCATTCCCTCGGGAAACCCGACTCTTAATCTGCTCGTTTTCCCTCTACAAGCTTGCACCTGTTTATCCACAGACAGAGAGGAGAATTGTGGGAAATTTTATTTTAGTAGTTGGAAACTGGGATCAACAAGTGCAGTACTGCAGATGATGATGGCATGTCACGGGGAGGGTGGGTCACCAGTTGCTGGTCTTCCAGAAGGCAGCCCACCTGATCAACCTTGATCGTTATACTATAATGGTTATTTTCCAAGATACCTCGCAATTTTAGTATTTTTCCCGTTTTGACACAGTAGAAGCAAAAAAATGGGAGACGCTGATATTTAAATCGGCCAGCAACCCTTGCACCAGTTTTCGATGGTTGATCAAGTGGTAAACACGATTCCCAGTTTAACAATAGAGCCTTGTGCACCACGAATGCCAAGAATTTCAGAATCAAGAACATGACCAAGATTGCATCCGATTCTCTACCTGCTTCTTTGGTGCGATAATGGGAATTGAAGGAAGTCCCCATAATTGTATCAGAATGAAGCTTCGCAGAAGTTGTAATCATAAAAAAAAATCGATGATGCTCCCCGATGATGGAATAACAGGAGTTAATTATGGTAAAGGCACGGACCACCATTTAGGATTCGAATAACATCATATTCATGAGTAAAGAAAAATTCCAAACAGCCCTCGCCAAATTCCTGAACGTTATAAAACCCCTCGGGATTCTTCGATACAGCTTACAGAACATCTTAATTTGAGTGTAACCTTATTCGCGTGTCGCGATCTGCAATGACTTTCCCAACCAAACACCTTCGAAGAACATGAGGTCATCCTAGCTCAGCTGTGAATAGTAAAATTGTAAGGAGTCAACCCAACCCACGTCTGGGATCTCGAATAATAGCTCACATGAAGCCATCCTCATCCTCTCTAGGTATAGTAAGGGCTTCAGAAGGGGGATCGGTAGAAAAGAAAGAAAGTTTATTAAGATGGAAGGAAAACGATGATACGTGAAACAAACCCTAGTAAATCTGTGTTTGGTATTGTGATGGCTGTTATGGTTGTGGTTTGAAAAAATCAGTTTTATAAAAATTATTTTTAGCTGTGGTTGGTTTGGAAAAATATGTGTTTGGTTAAAACTATGGTTAAAATTGAGGTTGAACAAAAAGTAGCTTATTGTGTTTCGTTAAAAATTGTGGCTCAATTTAATGTTATGATATAATTACCTAAAAGGACTTCATTCATAATATTAATGAACAATTACATAAAAAGTAATCTTACAACCATTAAAATTGAACAAAGAGACCTAAACATATTAGAACAATAATTTATAATTGAATGAAGCACGTCCAATGTCCATGTTTAGGAGTTGTTGATTGCAGTAAAATGGGTTGCTGCTGTTCTTATTTTTCTATTGTCAAGGTAAAATTAATGATAACCGAATATAAAAAAAGAGACGCAACCATCATTTTAATTGTTGTTAGTTGTGTAGCAGCAATTGTTTCCTGAATTGTTGTTGTGCGCAATAAAAAGAAATGAATGCAAAGAATGAACGAGAAGAACAATAACAAAGAAAAGGATAAGCTAGTAATTTTCTATCTCTGTTATCTCTAGCAAGTTCAACATGTGGTTGAACTTGCAAAAAAGCAGTAAAATACTGTTTTTCTAAAATCACGATCCTATCTCATTTTACTGGTGGGACCAATGTTTTAAATTGTTGTAACATGTGGTAACCAAACACATATATTGGTGTGTTTTTAAAAAATGCAAACGCCATCGCTTAGACAAACGAAACCTAAAAAAAGGAAAGCACGCTAAGAGAAGGAGACACATCACAGAGGAGAAAGAGGCTATACTCCAACGAGAGAGAGAATTTTTTTTTATAAATAAACAATATTTAGCTTCAAGAAGTTGATTTTTTTAGGGAAAAAAATGCTTTACAAATCGTTAATAGATGAAAAGTTAATAATAAAAATTAAAGAAATACACACTTATAAATTGTGTAAAACAGAAATTCATCAAAACTAAAACAAAAAAAATAAAATCCCAACCTAAAACATCTTTTCTTTCATCTTATAATAATCCTTTGCATAAGAAAACTCGGCTTTCGAGAGTACATTGCTTATGATGTCCTATCACACATCGATGAATCATGAAAAAAAACTTTATCTGATAGTTTAAAAAGTATTTATAGTCATTAGACCTTGTTTTTTTTGGGATAAAGATGCTAAAGAGTAATGTCATCATTACAATATTTATAAGGGATAAAATATCTTTTACACAAATATTAATAATAAAAAAAATGATAAATACACATGCTTTTGAATTTAAAAAGTAAGTTAAGATACATCATTTGAGGTTGGGCTAAAGTTATATATACAAGCCCATAAAAAGGTGCTAGGGTTGCCCAACATCTATGCTCAGGTTACACCCAAGCCCAACGGAAGGTATTGGGCATGCCTAGTATCTAAGCTCGAGTTTCAGCCCGAGTCTAACCTTTTTTCTGGACTCGGGTAAATCTAAGTATTTAGAAAAAGTTAATTTAAAAATATATTAAAAATATTAAATCCATATTTATTATAAATTTAGTCTTAAAAAAAAATTTCTTCATGTATATCAATCACCGATTATCATTGAAAAATCTTTATGACAGTGCCCGAGACATACAAGAGACCCACAAAATCATAAAAAGTAAAATACCTATTAAATTGCAGAATAAAACTATTCATGTCAAATTGATAACACTTGACCTGAAGGTATTAAAGGAAAAGATATAAAATAATGTTGTTGCTGAAAAATCACTAGTAAAAGGACAGTACTTATGAAAGGAAGAGATAAGGAGGAAATTGAAAGATCATCGGCTACTAATTAATGTAAATGATTAAAAATCAATCAAATAATTTAATTAAGATGTAATAACGAATTAAAAAGTATAATTTAATTCTTGAAATACGCTAACAATTTAAATTTTTGAGTGCCGTTGTTCTTTCACACAAATGCTCCTAGCAAACAAGCATAGGTTCCCTCACCATATTGAATGGCGGGTCCAAGAAGTGTACAACAACCTCTTTTTGGAATTTTATTTTCTTAACAATTATATACTTTTTTTTTAATTCCTATTTTTTCCGAATAATTCAATTCTGCCCACGCATCTAAAAAATTATCGCTAATATGATTCTGGTTTCAAATTTTTTCTTCTTTTTTTTTTCAAAACTAAAAGTTTTCCTTTATATATATATATTCACTTTTCACACGTAAAATTTAAGAATAACATTTATATAAAAATCTCACTACATTAGACATTAAATTCTGAGAAATTAACTCATTAATTTTAATTCTAGTTTTGACTGATCATATATTCAAAATTGATACAAATAACATTGAGTGATGATACGTTCGGTGCATCATCCCCACCTAAAAAGAGGTAAAAAGAAAATAAAGTCTGCTTAACGTCGTTATTGGTACCGAGGAAAATTAACCGAAACAACCATCCTGTCTTTCTTTCAGAGGTAATCAAGCCCACACGATTTTGAACAGGCAATGATCGAAAATGATGCTTGAAAACGAGTATGGTTTAACATCTCCTACGTGCATCGAACATGGCCTACAAATTGATGGCTTTGAGTGTATATTGATCAACATACAGAGTGTGAGAGAGAGGGGAGAACCGAATTTATTTTCAAAGATTTGACGTCCGTGGACCTGTTCTTTCATTAACTTCATCAATATATTCATCAGAATTAAAATATCTCGATAATAGTTTCTGGTAGGACATTGCTTTCCTTCTCATCCATTACTTTGCAAATATCGAAAGTGCGTGTCTACTGAAAAAGAAAAGTAGTTGTCTTAATCTCCACATTCATCTCCCTTGGCAACTTTTTAACATCTCAGTCGATTACTGTAACAAAGAAAAAAAACTTGAGGCTGCCGTTTGCCTAGTTGGGTTTGCTACTTTTGACCCTTTTTTTTCTAGTCGGCGACTTTCCTGTCTTTGGTGTGTTGTGGTGAAGACTGGCTTACAATCTTTTCTTTTTTTAATAATACTAATAATCTATCAAATTGATTATTATTTTCTTTCCAAATTTCCATCTCTTGATTAGTACTACACCTATTCCTTTCTTTCTGTGTTTTTGTACTGGACATCTGCTTCGATTTGTTTTAAAAGGGTACATCGACGTTATTCTCACTTCATTTATTGTAGAAATTAAAATAATTTCATTGAATATGTTTCTTGAATCTTCTTTTTATTCTTAAAAAAGAGAAGATATAAGAGAAATAATAGATTATACATATGCAATTATTAACGTTATTCTCACTTCATATTTTTTCAAGTAAAAATTAAACAATTATAAAACAAAAGCTATATATACAGTGCGAAACAAGCACTAATTGGCATTTGCCAAGTGATTTCCTTATGATGGTGAAGTTGATTTGCAAGGGGGAGTTATTGAGATATGACATGTCATTTAGGCGAGTGATTTGAAGAGAGTCAAGAGGATTAATTTAGGTGCAATGCATGCCATAATTAGCATGTTGATTCCAAAACGAGGCGAGGGCCCAATCCTTGACTCGAATTGCACCGGTCTGAGATAAATGGAACTTCTCCAACCATTTACTGTTTCTGACAAAAAGAAAAAAAGAAAAAAAAAGCATCAATGTAATTTTGAAAAGAAGATGAAGTCTAGCCATATAATTTTGGTGGAAAATAGGCTGCAGCAGCAAGAACAATGAATAACTTAATAATAACCATGTAGTAGTTAGTCTAATAATAAAAATTTAGAATTAAAGGTTTATTTTTTCTGTGTTTTCAGGTTTGAGCTCTACAGTTATTGATATTAATGGCCACTGGAGACTTACTTGATCGTTAACTTCAGGACCCATGAGGATTAGTTAAGGTACACGCAAGTTGACCCGAACACCACACATGAATAATAATAAAAAAAACTTAATCAGGTGGTAAAGCAAAACAAGCTAGAATAACTCAAATTAATTCAATATTGTTGTTATTATTCATATTTAATATCAAAATAACAAATTTCTAAAATCAAATAGGGAACTATATAAGTAAGAATTAATCTTTAATCTCGGATTTTTTCTTTTTATACGCAACCATAATTTTGCATACTATCAACGAATTATTCTATTAGTATTTATATACTAATTTCATTGAAAATAAATTGCCAACGGAATCTCGAACAATAATTGATTGTTGGAAAACTTATAGTCGGTCACTCCATTAATAATATAATCACTGGTGAATTTATAAATGTAAAAGCATGCTAAACAAGAAAAATTTATCAGATGAGATTAGTGTGGTTCATTTATAATTTTTTTAATATTTTATATAAATTACATTTTAAAAAAAAATTAAAAACATTTGGTTTTTTTTTGCAATATTTTTAATATGTACAACTTTGCATAATTATTTTTTATTTTATCTTATTCAATAAATTTTATGTGTTGATTTCTGTTACAAATTGGTTTTCATAAATAAATTCATTAAATACAATAAAATAAATAACTTGTATTGTGATATTAAATATTTTATCATACATCTATCTCTTAATTTTTTTTATTTTTTTTTTGTTATTGTTAATAATTTTTTTATTCATATAAATAATTATTGATTTAATTAATTATATAATTGTAAAAAATAGCCTGCAATTAAGGATTTTTTCAAAAGACAAGTTTACGAGCCGTGGGCAAAATAGCTTAGTGTACACATATTCTCGGTGGCAATTTTAAAGCGAATTGACCGAGGGATGCGTGGAATTGATCGGTATCCAACTCACCAGGACAAGCATGGGGATGGCAAATGCTTCATGCTCGAGGGACACACGAACATAATTGAGGCTGTGTCAGTCAAGAGAATGCACAAGAACCATTCTTACACATCCACCCATGTGCTCTTCTCCGATGGAGGAGTTGCATCCCTTACCTGGGCGGTGGAAGGGCCTCTGCAAAAGTGCACATGTCCTTTTCCCATATAGTCACATCTATTAAAATGTCAGAAGCGTAGGGGTCATAGGGTTGCCTTTTCAGGAAAACTAAGGGACTGAAGATTTCGTTAATTTGATTCCAATTTTTTCAAAATAATCTCAATCAAGTCCCTCAATTATTGTTCATTATTTTTTCAGTCAGAATTTCTTCAAAAAAAAAAAAAAAACGCCGGGCACATTAGAGGGAAAATATTATCAGAAATTTACAGAAGGGCCTAATTGAGAAATGAGGTAATTTTTTGGAACCTAATTGATAAAATTGAGGAGTTTTGTATGCAATTGAGGATGAGTATTTAGATTAAGAATTAAATTGAGGTTTTCTAAGAAATTAACTAATTCAGCCGACTAGCACGAACAATGAAAGCAACCTGCTCCTTGTATTTTTTCGGGGTAAATTGAGCGGAGGGGGAAACTAGCTGGTTTTGGCGAGTTTCCTGATTCTTTGGCTGAGATTTTACCGGTACTGATTCCGATGGTGGACTCTCCGGATTCTATTAAACAATTCCGTCCTATATAACAACCTCTGTAATGGAACTTAACTTATCACGAAGGTTTTGGCTGATAGAATTAATCGACCTTTGCTTGAAGGCATTATTAGTCCTCTTCAAAGGAGCTTTACTCCTAGCCGGCACACTAAGGACACATTACAGAGGTAATGAATTGTGTAACCAAGTCTTCCTTGTCTATTGTGTCGACTGGGAAAAAATCACCATGTTTTAAGCCTGAACGAGGTATCTGTAAGGGGATCCTCTCTCCCCTTACCTGTTCGTGCTGTGAATTGAGCGGCCTTTTTCTCAATCAAGTCCCATGCAGATTTATGCAAAGCAGACTTTATATGGTTAAACAACTTCTGCCATATTTGAAGCTCTTTGTTGATACTCGTCATTATTATGTAATTGTGAGTTCGCTACAGGGAAAAAGAAAAAGAAAAAGGAAAGGATTAGATTACCCGCCAAGTGTTCAACAAACAACTGACGTTGGTCAGCCCAATCTAAACACTGAATAAATAGGTCCAGAATTAATGGCCTCAAACCATTTTAGCTGAATGAATGTGCCAAGTGGCCCATGTTTATACCATTCTGCTCCTTCGCTGCTTGTGTTTATAAAATTTTATATGCAATTGAATCCAGTCCAGGCTTAAAGCCGAAGACAGGTCTCTCTATCACTTTCTTCTCTAACTATATTCTTCTTCCGGGCTGGGTGTGTTCGTATCGTTTCTTTAAGCACTTAGATCTAGCCCACGATTATTTACAGCCCAGAACATGATAAGAAAAGGGTTAATACAAACTTGTGATCTCTCTCTAAATTTTTTATTTATTTTTCTATCACATGTACAGGATTCCGCAGTCCATAATCAATGGTTAGATAGGTAGAGAAAACATCATTAATCAGTGGTTAATAAGATAGAAGAGCTAAATTACTATCATGAAATGTATCGCTACTATAAATATGAGAGTCTACTCACATATTTACAGTGTGGCTGTGCAATAAATAGTTTAACTTCATTTAGAATCTCATTAATGAATGGAAATTTTACAGGGAGTCCAGTTTTGAATCTCGGATTCAAGAGTTGTCAAGACGACAGATGCAAGTACCTATGGATTTATCTTTAGACATTTTGGGATTTCATTTATAAAAGGAAAGGCCTTTAATTTATAGTTTCTTTTCATTGCCTTTAATGTTGCTGTGTAATAAATTCCATCCCAAAGTAGCACAATAAATAAGATTTGAAGCTACAGGGAAAGAGAGAGATAGCTGGGCAACGTAATCGGTTGCCTGTCACATTCACATCCAAATGATCAAGCAAAAATGTATACATGCATTCACATTCTCAAAAAAAGAAGTATATGCACCCATTAATTCATGCTTACATATAAACATTAATATCATTTTTTCATTTCAAGAATTCTCGAGTTCAAACCTATTCGTAATTAACAAAACAACAATGCTAACATAGTTCTTCCTTAAAATTGGATATATATATATATATATATAAATTTTTCATAAGCCAATGATATTAAAACATCAAGGCGGGAAATCAACCGAAAAGGAGGGAAAGCAAGGCAAAGCATAATCTGGAAGAAACTGCTAGAAAATAGACAAATATCAAACAATATACAAGATCATTAGTTATAAATAACCAAATTCGTACTAAAAATATACAATTGAAATAATTAACATAATTAGCGAGTACTTTGTCTATAAAACATTGAGAAAGGGCATTATACAGTCTCTGAAAATAGTGACATCTCCTTTCTCTTTAATTAGCAATGTTAGCTTCATGATGGTCATTAATGGCAAGGAATCACATGCATGTAATTCTTACCGTCACGAATAACAAAAAGAGCTAAGGATTATGAATTTATTGCATGATAAATCACATAATACAATTATAGCTAGGAAAATTTCTGCGAAGTTATAATCAATGATCATGATGGCGAATACCCATGTGATAGACAGGGAGAGGAAGTATACAAGAAATTGTTTCTGACCTAGAAAAACCATTCCTTTCGATTTAAGCAAGATGTCTCATTTAATTATACTAGAAACGTTTTTAAAATCATCAGCACCGCATGTATATTACCTTCTATGGTTAGATATGTTACGTTATAACATCGAATAATGCGATATAATTAATTACTTGGCTAAAAGCGATTAAGTATATATATGGCATCTCTTTGGCAAACAAGCTAACAATCAATGGGAATATCCAAGGGACTAATAACTCACAAAGGTTATTAATTGGATTCATGATCAATGCTTCCTTAGCACATGAGCAGATGACCAACTTCTGTTAATAACTTTCATGGAGGTCTACCATAATTCCAAAGATGTTAATTACTGCTTTAATTTCTCACAACTGATTATGCAAGCAGTACTGGTTCCTGGTATCAGGTAGCATTAGCAATGCATTAATTAACTGTAGTTTTGGATTAAATGTGAAATCGTTAAATAAATTTTAGAAAGAAAGATCATTTAATTAAATTGGACACTCACTGACTCACAATTCCCTAGCTAGTACTCCATCTAGGTCTTAAGTAGTTTTTGTGAAGAATGCCTCATGAGGCTTGATGTCATCCAATTATAAACAATTTTGCGCAATTATCTATTTGACAAAGAGAGAATTGATCGGAGTCTTACCTTCTGTCCATGCAGTGGAAGAAGAAAATGCAGTGACAAATAAAATGTTGATAGATTTTGTATACGAAAATCAAGAATGAAACTTTGATGCTGCACAAACATGGCTTATACGAGTTTGAATATTGAGAGATAGAAACGGTAGAACATGACAAGTCCTAATTCTAATATAATCTGAATTTAGCCACACCGAAACTATTAAATACAATGCACTTACCTCCTAAGTAGAACTTAATTCATGGATTCATCTGTCATGGAAGTGGAATTCTGTTTTCGATCTCACAGCAGACATGGTACTCTTTATATTACACCAACGGAACAGTAATATGCATATTGCAATCTTCATGAAATCCATATTAAATTCCCCCTATGAAACAGTACCAGCAAATAAGTACGTAAATCCTGTAAGAAACATTTGTTCATTCCTGAAATATAGATTTACCCGTGTGACCCATTAGCGGTGACGTCCAAGTCTAAGCTCCAGATCGACTTCGTCATCGTCAGAAACCCTCCTATCCCCTCCACTATCCTGGATATTGGCAGACCCAATTTGCAAGCTTAGACCTTTACCCCAAAGCTCTTCGTTCATGCTCAAAGATTGAGATCTTGGCCCAAGAAAATCCTGGCTACCATGTTTGTAATTGCTATATGGCTGTCTAGGGCTAGAACCTGCAGGTGGCTGAAAATACATTTCATGATTCCTTTGAGCCTCCAAAAACGGATAGTGATTTGTGGGTATACTTGAATTTGGTACCATATATCTAGGATTCTTGATTTCCTCATTGGCTTTGCTTGAAACTGATGAGGAACTTGCAAGGTTTTTGCCTCTGGTTCGATTAGCTCGATCTTTCCGATGTATGTTCATGTGTCCCCCTAAGGCCTGCGCGTTTGTGAAGCCTCTCTTGCAAAAAGAACATTCATATGAGCGTTTAGCAGTAGTTGCTGTATTGCTTGATAAATCTTCTTTGACTTGTTCTTGGCTATCATAATTTTCTTCACTTGAAGCCTCTGGGCTTCCTTGTTTAGCCGACTCCATATAAATAAATATCAAGAAATTGAAAACGTTGTTGCGATATTGACTATTTGACCAAAGATTTCTTCGCTTGAGATCAGAATACAAGGTAAAGGCTAGAGAAAGAGAAGGAAAGGGTTTTTAGTGGAATTGATCCAGGTTAGAGAAAAACAGTGAGAAGGCAACAGAAGGGAAAGGCAGGTGCTTGTGAAATAGTGACAACACAAGTCATTGGCATTTCCATTGAGACCTCTGTGTACTTGTATTTAAGGGAGACTCAATTTTGGCGCTTGCTTTAGGACTTTTCTTGTTGGTCGGCTCTTGTGATGCATCCATTTATCTAGTAAATTTATCATCTCTCATCTCTTTTGATCATCTGTATGCTGGTTATGGGATTTTCTTTTTTTACTGAGGTTGGGATGAAAATTCTGCCCATGTAGCTTCCATTAATCCGGTTTTTTTTTTTTTCTAACGCGGTTGTTATTTACCACTCTTATCGGTACTTACAACCTTGCTATTAAGCTCTAATTATAGTAAGTGCACAAGAAAAACTAGTTCCACATGGTCTGGTTTCCAATTTTGAGGAGGATGTGCTCTACATGACTTTTGTTTCTTTTTACAGACATGAGACCTTCCAACATATGATAATTTCAATTAACATACAGCTACTAGTAGCTAATGCACAGGAATCACCGGTTCTATTTGGCTTCAATTCACTTTTTGACGAAAAACGGGCCCTTTACATTTGAAGGTATGAAATGAACCTTCCAGCATATAGGATGCCTTGTTTTCATGTATGAGACACAGGCTGATCAAGTCTCAACATTAGACATGAATGACAATCTTAATCTTACAACCCAGAGGAGATGATAATGCTAATACTATAGGAGAGGTCCAGCTAAACATCTAGCCATTGAAAACAATTGCTAATGAGAAACCGCGTGGAATTATATTGGAAAAAAACCCCTCTTAGGTGCTATAGGCTGCCATTATGATTTGCTCAAAATGTGTGTGGTCTTGCTATAATTATAATATAATCCTAAATTGAAATCTATAACTTACAAATCACTGTCTTTTTATTGTACCTACATGGCTACTTCAATTCAATGTTGTGAGACTGTCTCCTTTTCATTGAATCAATAATTATTCATATGAATATCCCTTTTCCTTTCACCCCCAATATATGGCGTAGATAACTTGAATACTGCTAGAAAGGGGAAAAAAGAGAGAGAGATGGCATGATAATAACATTAGTGGGTATAATATATTGCATCAAATCTGACATAATTGCCTAATTCATCCATGGTAATAGAAACTTATTAATATTGTACTGGCTCAAAGCGCACTCGTTCAATTTTGATGCATGTCCTAGTTGATTTCCACATGCCTCATTTCTCCTTCATCTTGTGACTTTGCTAGCTAGTTTCAACAAATAAACATTTACAGTAATAATTACTTAATCCAAAATCAAACGAAAGGGAGAGAGGGATCGAGCTTGCAGCTCGATAAGAATGAATTGATGTAACTTAATACTCAACTTTTATTGGAAAATTAACCTCGAACATACCATGTGTCTTTCAATGTGCTTACTTGATTAGCTGTTTCCCCCCTTCTTATTAGGTAGCTGGTTGTCATTCTTTTAGGATAGAGAGACGGCAAAAACAACGCATTGACAGTACTTAAGCTAGCTTTGACCATGTCCTTCTTTTTCCTTTTTTTGTTAAAAATCTCTTACCATGTCCTAGAAATGACTTATAATTTTTCATGCTTATCTATGTGATCTTATATACTTATGTATTGATTATAACTGTAATAACTAATGATTAAAATTAAATGACAAACAATTTTTGACAAATGGAAGAAGGTCATCAATGACACCAACACGAGTACTGTAATATCACTTAGTGCCAGTTCATTTACAATTAAGCTTTTGAAAACCTTTTGACCCAACAAAACACGATGTTCAAGCTTAATTCTATGAATGGAAATCTTATTTAATTTCAGGAGCTTAATCACAGGCGACGTTTCAAAAAAAAATAATGACCTTGAGTGGATTAAACGTAGAACTTTATTTTGTTGTCTGGTTTGACCTTAACAGGTCCTTAATAGGTAAAATTTGGCAAACAAAACCAAATTGAACACATCTTTATGCTTAAGAGAATTAATAAAAATGCTTTCCGATAAATTATTGGTTGATTCTGGTCAAACTGACCGGACTTGACCGTGAGCTTATGATAAATTTTCAAATTGATTTTATCTTGAACTTAGCTCCAAATAACTTTCCAACTTTCTTCTTGTTTTTTTTTTTCTTTTCTTTTTTTATAAGCCAAACATTACTAAAAAAGCACCACAAAAGTTTCCAAATTTCTTCTAATGACATGAAAGAATGATACTTTCATAATATATTTCACCATGAAGGCCAATAGTACGGCGTCGCGTTTCACTTTTCTTTTTTTAGATTTTCTTGTATGATCTAGGCAAGGGATACCCATTTTTTCCTTTTGCTGTTGATAGCTTGAATTATATGAATGTCCATTCATAAACCTCTAGGTGCATGTTGTAGTCCTTCCTTCTTACATCTATCAATTGATTATATGTCTAATATAAGGAGCGGTCTTTTCTTTGGGATCAAGGAGAAGAAAGGACAAAACTTTGCTGTCATAGCCATCAAAATGAATTCCCACATAAGCACATGAAAGTAAGCTAGGCTCTGGCTACATGCATCATAAACAATTCTAAATCATCCAGATGCCTTGTAGTTGTATTTTTATGAGATTGTCATTTTGCTCCTTGTCCAGATTTACAAGTGAAGTTTTCAACACGTTGATGTATTTACTTTTTTTGCTTTTAAAATGGTGCCATCTCGTTAACTTATTCAGTGTTGACATGTTATTGGAGTCGATCTGCTCATCCAGGTTTTGAAGGTCCATTTGACATTTTCTCAATAATATTTTCTTAGGGCTAGCTGCAGTGATATTCCAATTCACATATATTATTCCCAAAATTAATGGCTTCGTCCCAAAAACTATCTGCAGGTAATCCTTCTGCCGACAATAGACCTGGACTTAAAACTTTGGGCCTAAGGGTGATTTTTATTTTCATAAGGTTTGTCAAAAAGTCCCAAACATGAATAACAAAAGCTGCGAAGTCCCAATTTCCCGTTTTTCTCCATAATCTCATACATCCGCTGTCTTCTAAGATGATGTTCTGAAACCCCAGTTTAAAACCCCAGTTTAAAACGTGTTAGATTATTGAATTATTAAATCTACTAGACTCGTTGTAATATTATGGACTAGGATTTTTAGGAGAGCTCATTTAATTTTTTATAAAGAAAAATGATTATACAAAGTTTTTTTACTGCTTGTATAGATCAAAAGGAGGATTAAAGACAAGATAGATCAGGAGATTTATAATTGATTTTTTTATAAGGTACTTAACGTTTAATCCATTTGACCTCTATGGTGAAAATAACAGCTGGGTGTAAAGAAGATGAAACTAGCCTGCAGTGACATGGGCCCGAACTACAAACGATGGGCCCATGTTTCGTTTGGCACGTTCAAGCCTGGCATGGTAGTGGAAATCGGCATAATCCATTTTTATTATTTTAATTTTTGGTAGATTACCAAGTAATTTAGACTCACGAAAGCTCGCTCAGCCCATTAAAGGTCTAGTCATACTTATATTGGCAATCAGCTGGAACTTTCCTCGAAAGTAAAACTCAATAAAAGTTATTTAAGTTGCAATAGGTTAAACTAATTTTTCAAACTTGAAAATCTCAATTTTAAAGCCTTAAGTTTGAATTAATGTTAGATGGGTAGCCCGCTTTAATGGTCATGTAAGAATAGTTATTAAACTTAATATAGGATTGACATGATCAAGAGACAAGGTTTCGGGTTATATAGGTTGACCGAGTAAATCTAAGAAATTTTTTTAAAAAATTTAAGTTTGAGGTTTTAATATTCTTCATAGAAAATTCTTGAAACAATACACGTTGATATAAACTATAAAAAAAAATATGAGGTATGAAGTGCACTATAATTATCCCATATCAAAAAGTTAAAAAATAATCTATATAAATATAGACTATTAAAAAAAAATGTGAAGTGCAATCTACTTATCTCATATAAAAATTTTAAGAAATAATTAATGTTGTTGTAATCATACATAATTATTTCACATTGAAAAATTAAGAAACAATGCATGTAAACGTAAACTATAAAAAATATAAGGCATGAAATGTAGTATAATTATTTCAAATAAAAAAGTTAAGAAATTATTCACGTTAATGGAGGATATAAATAGTTATCTCATATTGAAAAGTTAAAAAATAATTTATGTGAATGTAAACTATAAAAAATATACGTGAAATTAAATATTTATAAATTGATTTTGTATTTCTTAGATTTATATATATAAAAGTCAAGTCTCACTAGGTTATGTTGGGTGACCTTACATGTTTCTTGGGTTTAATCCAGATAATTATAGACTCGAGTTTTATTTATTTGAAATTTAGCCAATATCCCGGGTCACCGGTGAAACCCATCGTGACTTATTGACTTTCGTATCAATACTATAAAGAGATAATCATATACATTGTTCTTCTATTTCATTGGATGATGAACTTATTAACAAAAAAATTATATTGAGCTATATATTGATTAACAATATATATATCATGTATGTGTGTATATACCGGTCAGAGCTAGGTTTTCAATTTGCTTTCATCTCTGATATAAACACACGCTACCTCACGTACGGATGTAAAAGCTATAAAATCAATAGCTTTATTTGGTAATTTAAAAGGGATTACGTGATACGTGCGGTATTAAGCGTTCCGAGTGAATTAATCGTTGCTTCTTGAAAAGCTTCGCTTCAATTTTCTAGGAGGGATCGGTTCTTCTTGAAGAACTAGCAGTGATGCTACCATCTATCTTCAAAATTTTACAGAATCTGCATAGTTGTGGTCATATAGTACATATAATACAATCACACTTGCAAAAATACCTTGCCATATATGGAGTCCAATGACTATATTTCCATCAAGATACTGATGCATGCTGCATGTAGGGTGCAACCATACCAGGGTTTAAATCCTACTTCGATTAATTCCTTGCACTTTGGTTAATAACGACACAGAGAAAAAAACACAGATCTCGCGTGCCCATAATGAACCCAAGTACGAAAATTATTGAAGTGGTGCTTCAGGTCGAAGTGCATATGTTCTTGAAAGCAATGCACGAGGGAGAAGGTGTGAAATAAAAGAAGGGTCGGGATTCGGGAAGATTGATCAGAGAGATCGATGGTGACGTGCGCCGACTGGGGAAAGGCCTTGCTTTATGCCATCCCCTCCACTCACTTTCACCAAAATAAGCACTCAGGTAGCTTCTCCTCTATCTTAATGGTCTCTACTCCTTCCTCTCTATTTTCACCTATCAGGTGTGGGGAATGGGGGGCTCCCTTTAAAAATACCCGCATTTCAACTAATTAAATGCTATCCCTTGAGGCATTGACCCTTCATGTCTCTTTTTTTACCATACGTATTTAGATGTTATAGTAAAAATTAGGTGACACTAAATTTCTAATATTATACAGAAAGAGATGATATATTACTCGAGATATACCTGTTAAGAGGACAAATCAAGCTCATCTACAGTTTCTCATGTGTTATCTTATCGTTTTTGACAAATTAGTTAGTTCTAGAAGTATACAAACTGTTATTTGTTGTATATATTGACCCAAGCAGAACAAGTTCAAGGCACATCGGCCTCATTGCAGATAGGAGGGCTAAAATTTAGCTGGTTTACAAAATTTAGACTTAAAAGGAAATAATCATAAAAAACCAAAAAAAAAAAAAAAACTAAAATTTTGCCTTTCGCATTTAATTGATTACCGAACAATAGTATTATAGATAAATTGATTGCGCCAGTAGTTCCTCCTTCGAGTAAATCATTTGACCATTCTAATGATACATGTGAATACATTACAAAAAGAGTCAGATGCTTCTACTCGATTAAAATTCTCAAGGGTTGAGATTTCTTATCGCAGCATGTTTTGTTTTTGAACTCTTTTCCTACGGTTAGGTAAAAAAGAAAGAAAGAAGAAGATAATCGCCAAAACTCCCTTCTAATTAAGACATTTTTTATCGAATAAACCCATCTAAATATTTTTGTATTTGAAAACCCCTAAACAATTTTTTCATACTAAAAAGCCGCATATCTAAATTCCACTTAATACCTAACCCATTTGGATTTTATATGATTTTTTTCTGAATTTTTAAATATTTCAATGGGTTTAGAGTATAAAACTCATTTACAGCTTGTATATTACAATATTATGTTGACAATATTAATATAAAAAATTAACAGAATGGGGTTTTGATAAATATATGTATAAAAACAATTTCTTTTGAGGAAGTGGGTGTAATTGGTCCTGCAATTCTCGCAGCTCAATGCTCAATTCTCAGCACAATTGAAAACCAAACCACGTGATTCGTCCGGTTGTCATCTAGCTGGTAAATTTTATTGACCGATGCAAGAAATAGTGACTTTATCTACAAAATGAACGGCCACGGTGATGTAGATCGGTAGGCCAGAGTTGTCTAATGCAGAGAACTGATTCTTGAGGGAAAATTTCGAACACAGTAGCTAGGCATAATTTGTACGTCGACCAACAATCTGGCCCCATAGTCTAGCGTGAAGTCAGAATCTGAAAGAACTTGTGCTATAAGGGTAATGATAAGACCTGGTGCGGGGGGTGCTATCGTTCTGAGGATCCTCAATCACATATCATCAGTATCTTACTTGACAGAGGTAGAGTTTGTAAAAGGCACACTGTTTTAAGAATTGTGAACATGTGGTTTGCTTCAATTCTTTCCGCTTTCAGAATGATGAGGCACCCAGGAATTATAGCAACTCTAAGCAGGGGCCGCAACCCCAAAGTAATGAGTTGTAACCAGAAGAAAAAAACTAGTTATGGAAGAATAATGCTAAATATAAAAAAGTGACTAATTTATAATTATAACATTGCTCATTATATAATTCCCTCTCTATCTTCCTATCAAAGAAAAAAAAATATGAATTTCCCTAAAATGTTAAATCAATTTTCAAGTAATCACTAATTTATTTTTTTTTAACAAAAAAACATGAATCATTAATTGACTGGTGGCCGTTTATTGGACATCTAATGATCTAACTAAATTATTAATATTGATAACTATAAGGAGAACTTTTGACAAAATATTTATAATAATTCTCCTTTTTTCATGCATTTCTATCTATAAAAAAAAGCGTTATGTAAAAATCTTTTTTCACATTATGATAAAAAAAATTTAAAATGGAATTTAGTGTACATTAGAAAATGATATTGCAAATGGGCCTATGATAAAAGCGAGAGTTGATCATTGCGATTATGACAACAAATGACTTTTTATAGCTACACTCACACCACCCGCTCAACGCGTCTTAAGTATGTTTGCTCTATAGCAAGGCTTTGATAACCTAGCTATATACAAATTCAAACACATAAATTGACAAATTGCACTTGTAATCAAATATACCAGCGAACGATATGTAGTTTATTTAGCTTATCCAGGGCTCCAATCCATGCAACACATTGTGAATATTCAAGCAATGAATATACACATTGATCGAACTAGCTTCTCCGTGATTAAACGAATTCACTACATGCAAGATTAAGCCCTCGAGGACGGAGGAAGGTAAAATACACCGAGGATAAGCCCAATTTGTCTTTTACATAATCCATTTCTCAGGGAGTTAAGAGAAATTGTCAGCTAATCGATTAGTTTTGTACTTGATCCATTTCCCAGGGAGTTAAAACAAACTGTCAGCTAGTCGATTGAAAGCGAAGGTAAAAAAGGACATAGGGAAGTGCCTCGCTCATCACCAACATAGATAAGATATTTATGACTGTACAGTAAAAAAAAATTATATCCAAGGACAGTAGGGGTTGGCTGTGGGGGATAGCGGTGTCTAAGTACGAGCAGTGTCTGTCTTGACTAAAGTACCTAATACAGTAAGAGTTTTAGTCTTTTAGTTGTCTGGCATGCTCTGCGCTGACCAAAACCTTGCATTCTGTTTTAGGAAAACCATCATACCTTTGACGTCCAGACAATGTCGGGAACAAGCAAAACCATCAGAGATTGGGAAAAAAGAGCGCATCCAAAGGCTCTGCCAACAAAACAAAACTCACCTCTCATTTGTGTATATGATATCACATGGATCATGGGTGTGGTAGTGTATGTATCAGCAGGTGATTCAACACACACATGAATGATAGAGATTGCTTACGTTTCTATCTCTTCACCTTCACTTCTCATGTAACCTTTCATTTTCATTTTCATTTTTTTTTTCCCATCATCATTCTACTATCAATTGGTACTAGCCAAATTCGTGCAAATTCAGATTTATCAAATCTTTGCCTTTTGAGTTATTTAATGAGTAGTGTTTTTCTTTTTTAATGAATAATTGATAATCTATTTTTCTATTTTTTTCTCATTTTCGTTGCTGCCTATATTTCAAAAATATCAAAATAATTATTTTGTTTTCTTATAGTATTTGGGATTACAAACTTATACATAAAACGTATTCTCGATATTAAATAAAAATTTATATATATATATATATATTAGAATAGTTAGGTTTTTTTACATAATAAGATAAGGATCTTCTTATCGAGAATGACTTTTAATCTTAAACCTTAAACATACCAACAATTAGAAAATACAACAATATCTTAGTTTATATAAGATAATTAAACATGTAGCTTACCTTAGATAAGACGTATTAGAGGTGCTAACATCTTTCCTTTACGCAATCAGTCTCCTTTCCCAGACTCTGAGACCAATTAGAGTTTCTAATGACTAAAATACTAGATAATGAATTTCATTCCCACTTTTCACCAATAAAGGATAAGAATGTCTTGTCCATTTTCCCATCCCATACTACGATTTTAGGAGGACGATCACCATGACGCTGCACATGTGCGACATAGGTAAAACATTATAGCCATTTTTTATTATTCATCATCTCACAATCCACCTGGATTGTAATAATGATTTTTATAAAAAAAAATCGATTTGATCCTCAAACATTGTTTTGCACAATTAAGCCCAAATTATAACCAAATTGCATATTTTTTCAGGGATGAAGGTTGAATTGAAAGATAGAGGAATGAAGTGATAAAATTAGGTAAAATAGATGGCAAGTATAGAATTTGTTTGAAAGGTTCATTTTAGCCCCTTATATTTTTAAGATATTCAATAACCAATCCCTATAATTTTTTTAAAGTACATTTTGGTATTAAACTTTATTTTCATCCTTTTTAGTCTATTTTTGAAAAACTAAACTATGTAGATAAAACACTATAGCCATTTTTTATTGTTCATCATCTCATAGTTCATTGTGGATTGTAATAGTATATTTTAAAAAAAATCAATTGGGCCCTTAAACTTTTTTATTTTGCATAATTGAGCCCTTTTAAGACCAAATTCTAACCAAATCATTTTTTTTAAGCTGAGGGTTGAATTAAAAGACAGAGAACTAGAGTGATAAAAATAGGTAAAATAGGTGTTAGGTCTTTAATTTGTTTGAAACGTTCGTTTTAATCCTCCATCTTTTTAAGTTATTTAGTAATCGATTCCTATAATTTTAAAAAAATACATTTTAAGACTAAACTTCATTTTTCTTTTTTTATAGTCCTTTTTTGGGTGGAGGAAAGAGGGAATCACTGGATTTTAGCTTAAAGAGAGAAAATTATTGTAAGGAAAGCTTTCGGCCACCAAAATGGTTGAAGCTTGTGTCAATATGTTCCATACAATGATGATAGTTAATATTATGTGTTTTTTTAACCTTGTAAACACTTAAAAAAAAAATCTGGATTTGTAAAGAGTTTTAAGTTAAAATAAAGAACCTAAAGGCTCAAGTGCGGGCCTTTTCTCGAGTGGGTTAGGCGTTAGGCCTGATCACGCTCAACAACACATAGCCTCATTGTACTTTTTTTCTTCATTATTATTTTTTTATATTAATGCCTTTTTATATGTGTTTTTTAAAATAATTTTTGAATTTATGTTTTAATTAATATCCCTTCTTTATGATTTGTTTTAGGTTTTTTAGCCTTTGTTGAATAACAATTATTTTTTTAATTATATTGAGTGTGTTTAATTTTTTAATAGATTAGTATGATTCATCTATAATTTTTTGCATATTTTGTATAGATTAAATATTTTTTTATAATATCTTTAATATGTGTAACCTTGAATAATATTTTTTTTCTTTTCTTTTATTCAATAAATTTTATGTGTGAGTGAATCGCTATTTGATTTTCATAAACAAATTTATTAAATACAACCAGGTAAATGACCTTTACGTGTTGCGATATTAAATATTTTGATTTACATTGATCTCTTGATTTTTCCACTTATATTTTTACTTAACGTTAATTTTTTTCTTTATTTATTTACACTATGGTTCGTGATTTTATTTAATTGGATGTATGTATAAGTCTTTCGATTTACATTTATAATTTTTTATGTAAAAAAACATGGTGAAAGATTTTACATGTTCAGGTTTTTTTTTATCATGTACTGGTGTTTTCAATTTGATTCTTATTTTTATGATTTTTTTTTCTTAAGTATTTTTATAAAAGTTTATTTTTAATTTCACCCTTCAATCTAAGTTGATAGTGTATTATTTTATTTATTTATTTTGGTCCCCATTGATTGGTTTTTTTTATAGATATGTTTTCTTGTTTGCTATCGTTGCCTTTTTTTTTATATATGATTCAAATAAAACTAGTTTATTTTGTTGGTCGGGACTATAACCTAAATTATTGAATTTCTTTCTTTCTTAAACACGCTAATAACACTTAAATATTTTATTAGAAAAATAATATGAACCCGCAGTTTGTGCCGAGCATCAATCTAGTATAAAGGTATATCAATGACGATAGCGTGGCCAATTGTTAAATTACCCATTACAAAAAAAAAAAACCAATTGTTAAATTACCCATTACAAAAAAAAAAAAAAAAATCAACACAAAAGTAGAATTGTTATTGAAAAAATCGAAAAATTTTCTTTCCGCATAAAGTATAAATGAATTTGAACGACACCTAGATTATTTGTCTTCACAAATACAAGATTTTTATTAGATGATATGCTGAAAGTATATCAACCAATGATTCACAAGCTAGAAGAAGAAGAAGAAGAAGGCGATTTTGGCTCTTATAAGCTGAATGTTGAAACTTGGATCACTGAGGCTGTTTAGCTTTGCATGTCTACCTGTGTGCTTAGTTGGATTTCAAAAATACATTTGGCACAAAAAAATATCTGATTTTTTTTTAATGTTGTTCAATGAAAATACAAAAAAAATAATTTTCATATATTTTTAAATAAAAATCATATTTAAAAAACACAGTACGTTGCAATACTAAACATAGCCTACCAAATCAGTAGGTGGCTAATTTACTTCTGGACTCTTTGTTCTCATGTTTCTTCAATGCACTAGAAGAGAGAAAAGATCAAACGGCATGATGGCTTTTGCACAGTTTACACTTATGAAGTAGGTGTTGGAACTTGGTTCCAAGGTCTGCCATCATGATTGAAATAACAGAGCATTTGCTCCATGAATCGAAAAAGACTTCTCAAAAAGTTAAAATAAGTCAATTTCCATCATCTTGTACGTATAGCTGGAGGTTTCTAAGTTTCAAACGAAAGCTCGGTGCTTTTCTTCGACATAACCTTCTCCCCATGATATTCAACGAAGACATTTAGCTTCGAAATCTTTCCGTCAACTGCCATAGAGGCAGAGCTGCTTATCTCTAGATTATTATGGAAGGCGAAAGAACAATGACTGAAAACTATATAGGGAAGAAAAAGGGAGGGGTCGGCGGCTTACCATGTGCGATTAATTATACTTTAATTTGATATCAAAGTTGTTTTGATTCAACAGTCAATGATTTGACTTTGCTAACCTCATCCGTTTACATAATAATCTCAGCACAAACTTCAAGCCTTACTGTTTTTAGGTTGAGAGAGCATCTTAATTAAGAAATAAAAACACTCTCTAATCTACAACAAAAAAATCTTCTAACCTCACCACATAATTTTAGTTTTTTCTTATTTGATATTTTTTTTGTGTATCATATATAGTTCATGCAACATCATGTAATCTCACTGCTAATTTTTTTTTTTTTTTATATACTAATATAAAAAATAAAAAATTATATTTTTTTAATACATTTAAAAAAAAACTTTTATATATATATATATATATATATATATATATATATATATATATATATATCATTCCCGCACATACTCAAAAAATATAATTAATAACTTTTGCCAACCAGCTAACATGCTATTAATTTGCTACACATCCCTCGCTTTAATTTGGTTTGGTGGCTACAAACCGCTCAGAAATCTGTTGGTAGAGCAGGAAGACCTCCTATGTTTCTCTATTCCCATCCACCTCTACTTTTTCTTCTTCTTCTTCTTCTTCCATATTATCTTTCTTCAACAATCCTAAACTGCATGATCGGTCTCTCTTCTATTTAGAATAATCACAATACAGTGTAAATATATCTACTGGAAGAGTTTTACTTCGTCCATTTTTAATTAGAATAACTCCTTTTGTTGTTAAGTTACAGTTAACCTAACAAGAACCACAATCCACGCTACCTACAAAGTAGAAAAATTAGAAAAAAGAAAGGAGAAAATTAAGAAAAGAAAAACCCGACATTCTTTTCATGGATGAAATGATGAATCATCAAAATTCTCCATCTCACACCCAACAGCTCTCTCTCTCTCTCTAAAGAAATGGGAGATATCACAGTCAAAACTGAAGCTAAACATATATGCTATATACAAAAGACAAGAGTTATACTAGCTGAACTATATAATATGCTGACAGAAAATCTAGATAACACTATTACTGACATGATTAAGCAAAAAAGAGACTTGATAACAGAACATATAACATGTGAAAATCAAAGTAAAAGAAACACGAATTCTAGGCGAGGGACAATATTAATTGGCTTTTGAAATTGACATCTCCTTAACTTTGCAAGAAACTATGGAGGATTAATAACTAAACATAAAGACATCTTATAATACATAATCTCACAACTGGTGCAACTACAAGCTTCCAAGTTTTAACGTGTTAGTCTGCGTTGATGAGGCTGCCCATGTTCACCTAATTAAGAGATCCCAGTCGAAGTTCCAAATCCAAATCATCCTTGGAGTCACTGACAAGACCAATATCCAAATCTAACCTCACAATCTCACCCTTATTCCAGATCTTGAATCCATCTTGTCGTGTGAAACCATCGAAGTTTTCAAAGAAGGATTTCCTGCTCCCGTTTGTTGTTAAATCAGAAAGGTTGGGGCTTGAAGGGTCGAGAGGGTTACCACCAACGGTCCATTTCTCGACTTCGGAAGCTAAAGATGGTGTAGATAGTGCAGTAAGAGGAGGAGAAACCAAGGATGGTATTGTGCGATTGAATGGAGTACAGAAACTAGGGTTAGGGTTCAGGTTAAGGGTCAGAATAGTACACTGGTCATCCCTTGGAGGTGACAGTCTCAACCTGGCTCTGTCTCTCCTATGAACATTCATGTGACCTCCAAGAGCTTGAGCAGATTTAAATTCCCTTTTGCAGAAGCTACACGTGTACGATCTTGGAGGCCAAGAAAGCCCACCAAGATAATCATGTCCATTGCTTTGGCAGCTGCTAAAGTTCCATGAATCTCTAAGCTTCTTTTTCTTGTCATTGTTGTTGCACGCTCTACTTCCAATATTACTATGGCCATTCACGTTGCTACTCAAACTGTTCCTCTCCATCATGAGTTCTTTATGGTTAAGTGAGACCTATCAAGATAGAAAGAAAAAACAACAACAGTCTAGCTCAAATCATATCGCAAATAACAAAAGTAAAAAACCCGTCTCTCAAAAGTTAAATAGTACAGAAGAAAGAGAGAGAAACAAAACTGACCAAATTATGCACACTATATATAGAGTTGGGTTTTGGGCTTGAGAGGGAGAGAAGTGGAGATTAATAAAGTTGAAGCAAAGAGCACATCAAATTCCCAACCAAAAGCTGAAGATCCCATTAGAGCTGGTTACTCATCCCCTGCAAAGTGCTCCACATGCTTTGGTCACTGCTTACTAAATGTACTAAAACCCCGGCCTGCCAGGTTATTACCTTGATGCTAAATCTAGCATGAATTATTGGATACCTTTCACTTCTATTTAAGTTTTACTAAAGTACACAGTAGCCTTATTTTTGTGCAATGAAAACTGAAGAGCAATGCGTAGATGGCACAGCTCGATGTGCTCGATGACTTGTCTGGATATGATTGGTTGATTTTTAGAATACATGGAAATAACCGAGAAGATAGAGAGGGGGGCCTTGTTTGTTAACCAATGTGATTGAAATTAACCGAAGGTCAAACGAGCTTAAGTAGTAGTTTTTTTTTAGTCACCACCTAAATAGTGGACCCTAGCAACATTATGATAATGATAACAATAGCTAGGAACACATAATAATTCTGTTGTTTGTCAATGCCCTCTCCACAAGGCTACTAGTTCATCATGAGATCCTAAATAATGTAGTTTTACTACATGCTATCATGCATATTACTAATTCCATCACTCCTAACACTACGTACTTAACAATCAAAGTATTGAATTCTCCTCCTCCTTGCGCCGGCACGTTTAGCATCCGTGACAGATGCTATGAACAGTTTTCCCCTTTACATGAGATAAAAAGAAACGCCAGAGAATTGAAGGGTAACCCAGCAATTGATGCGTCGTAAAGATTTCTTATTCTCCTTGTCGAAAATGCGCGGAGTCAAATTTCTTGCATTTTCTTTCTTTCGGTCAGTTCACCTATATTTCTTATTTTCACAATTGTCTTTCCTTTCTATAACATTACTCATATAAATTTCTAATTGTGTTTTTTTTTACGCTTAAGGTCATATAATCCACAAGCAGTAGTTAAATGTTCTATGGGTTAGTGGTTAGCGAGATAATAAAATTATATTATTATGAAAAGAGAACTGAATATGAATTTGAAGGGATTCTCTAGTTTTCTCTTCTAATTAAAACGTTTTTCAAACCAAAATATTTTAGTATCTAGAAAATGACTTCAATCCGTAACCTAAGAACTCCCTGCTATAAGGTTAAAGATTTATCGATAATTGGTCGATCACATTTTCTTTCGACAAAAAAAAATAGTAGAAATTTTAACGTTCTTGGACTCCACCGATCATCGTATTGGAGTAGTTGCATAAACCCATATTTATAGCAATGGGTTTAATATACAAATAATTATCTGATTTTATTCACATGGACGAAACAATAATTTTTTTTTAAAGAGAGATTAAGTCTTGAATCCGCAATTAATCTCTTGTCTGATTTATTAAAATAATATTAAGAGCCTCGTTGCAAATTTTCACTATTAGAGCTTACGATTTTTAAGATGCAGAGTAAAATATAAGGTAAATTTTATAATTTTATCTTAAAAAGTTTGATTTATTTCAATTAATCTCCATAACTTTAAATAATCGTTTCACTTTCTCTTATTCATTTATTTTCTTAAGTGATAATAATTGGAAAAAAGTGTGTAAATTTAAATTTCGTCTATAAAATTTATGAAATATCTCACTATCATCTAAAAGTAGTATTAAAAAATAAAAAGAACTTAAATGTGTTGAAATTTAAAAAATGAAAACTTTGAAGAAAAATCACATCTTAAGTAGTGATATTAAACTTTTCTTCAAGCTACCATTCCAATTATATGAGATTCCATTTTTTTTTTCCTCTTAGAACTCTTATTCAAGATTTTTTAATATATCTTAATGAATAATTAGAAATATGCATGCATCATATTTATGTATGCGAGGGAGAGTACTGTGTACGTAGAAGAGATAGCTACACCAGTGCTTGAAGTGTTGGTAATTTTTTTTATCTTATTTGTTTCTGACTTAACCTTCTTTTTGTATTGTCAAAGTTCCGGTTGATATTTTGTATGGGAAAATAAATATTTTTTACCTTTTTTCTAACATAAAAGAAATATTTTTAAAATGATGATTTTGATGTTCAAATTGTCATGGTTGCTAAATAGGCAAACCATGAACTTTTGGTATGAAATTGCAATTTAGGCACCGTTTTTTGTTACTATTACTGACGAAAATAAATAGAATATGGACGGAAGGCTAGGGAAATTGAAAGGATAACAAAAATAGTGGAGGTTAATTGAAACAAACGAAATTCTTTAGGTGAAACTGAAACACCTCATAAACTTCAGGAGCGTAAATTAAGATTTACCTTCAAATATATTACGAAAATGATCACAAAAGGAGGGGAGCTGGTTTCCAACAAGAGCTTCATCATTGATGAATATTATATGCAATGTTTGGTCCAAACTATCCCTTTCTTTGTATTTTGTTTATTTCCCTCCTTTTTCTCCTCGTTGGATTTCTTGGATCTTGTTTATCTTTTTGCATATTCAAGGGCTATAACCAAAGAAGATCAGTAGGAGGTTAGTTGCTACAGTATTTATGAGTACCGCAACCTTTCCAGTTTAATTTCATTCCAGAAAGCTCTGATTTACACAACTCCATGTACTTGAAAGACAGGTTATCTCAGTGCACCAAGATTTCCTTGCCATTTTCAAGTGAAAAGGTGGTAGAGTGAACCCATATGTACAAAAGATCGTGCCACATTTAGCTTATCTTTCTTGAAAAACTAGTGGCTAGTGAGGTGAGCCCATAGTGTGCTAAATATAGTTGTGATGTTATGAGGTTCAACAGCCGAAATTGCAGGGTTTTCCCGCAGTGTAACCCGTTGCCGTCTGCTCCACTCATAATTAAATATTGAGAGCTACACCAAAAAGGTTTTTAAAATATGAGCCTGCTCCAATGGTGTGGTTTCCAAGTTTATCATCGACAAAAAAGCAGGAGAAGAAAGACGGGTCCAATATTATTAGACAAAATAAATACTCTTATGTATTTAATTTAGTTGCTGTTTCAATATAGGAATCGAAATTAAAGTATGTTTCACGTGATGGTATAAGGACTATGGACACCACATATCTCTATATTGGTATGATATTGTCCACTTTAGGCCTAAGTCCTCATGGATTTACTCTTGGGCTATACCCAAAAGACCTCATATCAATGGAGATATTTGTCCATCCTTATATATCCATGATCCTTCTCATTTTTAGCCAATATGAAACTTTGGTCATATACCCAATAGATGGCTGTCTCTTCAGCAGCTGAAGTTCAGCGTCTAACAACAGTGAACATCTTCATTAACCTTAAAATCCGAGCTAGTGTTAAGAGATCGCTTGCCATGTTTATCGATCTCTTAGAGAAGCATAAAGAGGACACACCTGCTCACAAAGTTTAGACTTGAAGTTTAGGTTAAAAATTGCTTGATATATTGTAGGCCTTCTACCAGGAAAGTTTAGGCCTCTTTGTTTGATAATAAGGCTTCATGAACTCAAGCCCAGCCCTCTTTGCAGTAATATTTTCATATTGCCCTTTCTTATGTTCACAAATGATTTTGTGTTTTTGGGTTTTACCACAAACACTTAAGCTGGTTCTTATTTGTACATGGAAGCCAACAGAGGTGCGGGCTGGCTTGTTGCTTATGGTATTCTACGTCCCACTGAGTATCACTTATTTTTCAGAAACACCTGTAAGTTGTTATTCTAAGGTTTTGTAACCCTTGATTTCGGAGTCCAGTTCTCCTTTGAGTTTGTCTTAAAAAATCAAGAACGCAAAAGGGAATACATAAAATAATGAAATGTTACGGTTGGGCTGCTTTCAGCTTTAATGGATGTCATTGTTGGGCCTAGTCCATCTTTGTAGTCACTCCCCATTACCACCGTCAGTGTTATCTGGGTGAAGTCAGCCCAAGGCTGTCTCAGCCACCTCCGAGGACAAGGGCTCTGCGTTGCAGAAACCAGCTGTTCCATTCAGCCACTACCGATCACAATTTGCAATGGCAGACAGCAATTTCTGGACAATTATTTCCTTATTTGTGAACTAGAATAAGAAAACCCAACAAAGTTTCAATTAGCAAGGGTCCTCTTTTATTCCATAACAAGCTTCAGGCTTTCAATCCCACAGGCTCAACTTGAAAGAGTGGCAAATCCAATCTGGTAGGGGCTGGGCTAAAATTAAAATATGTCCCGATCAACTGGATGTTATCAACTGAATATGTTAAAAAAAATAAAATAAAATAATCGGTCGAACCAAAACAGGAGCATTTTGGATCTCACACAGATGCGAGTGTTATTTCAAAGCTATGCATATGCATATGATTGCAAGCATGAACCCAACTGTCAACTCTACCGGCAAAACAAAAGGTATACAGACAAAAAGCAACACTTTCTAGTTTTATATCCAGACAGAAACTTGGCTCCTCTTAGAGCTGAGCCCCATATCAACACACAACACAAAATAGCACCACGTCAAGAGAAGGCACAGCCTCAATTGCTGACTGAAAAAAAACAAAAGATCAAAGTTGTATAAGAGATTGACAGCGAAAGGTCATATTGCATCTCATTCATTGCATGTATTAAGATTTACAAAAGGGATCCTACTGAGCCTGAAGACAAAATTGAAAACCAGATCGAAGTCTCAAAGCCAATTTGTCCTCTACTGTTGCTAAAAACTAGAAAGGAACGCAAGTAAATAAATAAAAAGACGTGAAGGTTTAGTTTTTCCTTTTTACTAATCCTATGAAATCAAACATTATATGCACAAGAAATCAGAAGCTTGAGACGCCAAAATCCCATCTTCCCCAAAAAGTCAATGCTTCAATGAAAAACTCTCAATTAGGAAATGAAGCAGCAGCAAATGCACCAGAAATCACAATCTTAATAAACTCCAATTCCATCTCCAGCTTCAAGTTCTTTTGCTTCTCAGTGTCCAACTCCTCCTTCAGATTCTCACTCATTTGCACCTTTTGGTCTTCTCCATCAGTCTCCCCTCCCAACAGACCAATTATAATTGCGACATGCCTTCTCTGCTCCTCCAAACTCCTCTTTAATGCCACTAAACCCTCTAACATTGTCACTTGATTTAAACCCTCAACAATTCCTCCCACACCACTCATATTTACACCAATATGATCTCCCACTTGGCTCATCTCTTCTTTAACTGGAGCTGGTGAATTCAGGATTGATGGCTTGGCCGAGTCAACTAAATCACCTGACCCGTCTGACTCGCTGAACTCAATTTTCTTATCTTGAATGATGGATTCACCTCCAAAACGAACCTGTTTCACAACTGAATCATTTTTTGAGTCAGTAGGGAATACTGGGTCAAGCTCGAATCCTTTCTCGTTGAAGTTCCAGCCACTAATCCTTCTAGTCTTCACATGTTGAATCACAGAGTCACCATCAATATCCCCCTCCTCTTCTTCTTCAACATCCGTACCACTCTGGCTTGATATCCCACTTAAAACCTTGGTTTCTTTGAATCTTTCTTCAACACTAGGCAACCCATGCAAAACATTTTTGACAAAATAGTCTAATCCTTTACAGTTTTTAAAAAAAGAATGCTTCAAAAGCTTTGCAGCAGAAGGTCTCTTTGAAGGGTCTTGGTCAAGACAAGAAGCAACCATATCTTTAAAAGCCTTAGAGAACTTCTTGTTCCTGCAACTTTTCTTGTGATTCTCATCATGACAATCAGAGAACCGAAACCTCTTTGTTATCTTCATGATCAAAGACTTTGAAGGAGGAAGGTGAGACAAAGGAGGGCGACCATGGGCTAATTCCAATGCAGTGATACCAAAAGACCATATATCAGCTTTGAAACCATAACCTGTATGGGAGTGTATAACCTCTGGTGCCATCCAATATGGCGTCCCTGCAAGATCAGTTAACCTCATTCTTGACGAGCAAGACAATGAGGATGACCTTTCAAGGGTGTTCAACTCGTAAATTGAGGCTGATACGCCAAAATCTGCGAGCTTTACTTTTCCATTTGAGTCTATAAGGATGTTGCCGGCCTTGACATCTCTGTGTAAATGGCCTTGATCATGAAGATAAGACAATGCGTTTAGAATTTCCTTGAGAACTACAGATATGCATGGCTCTGGTAGGCCATCAGGGAAAGAAGAAGAGATTATGGATTGGAGAGAACCAGCAGACATGAAAGGCATAACCATCCAAAGATGGCGATCAACAGTGAAAGAACAGTGGGATTCAAGAATGTTAGGGTGTGAAAGAAGTGACATGGTCTTGGTTTCACGTCTGACACTATCAAAATCGGCTCGAGATTGATCAAGATCAATGCATTTGATTGCAACAAGAGTTGAGTTCATGGGGACGCATATTGCTTTGTAAACTGTGGCACTAACGCCGACACCAATCTCGTCCAAGATTTTGTATGCGTTTGAGTCAACTGGGTATTGAACCCTTTGGGATTTGGTTCTTTGGTCTTGGAAGTGAGCCATGAAGCTGGCTGTGTCTCGATCTCGAATAGGTCTCTCGAGAGTTTTTTTTTTTTTTGGTTTGTTGAATTGGGTATGGAGTTATAGGGAGCTTGACAATGAAGGAGGGTTTAAGTTGGAGAAGATAAGAGCTCCTTATGTGGCATTTGTCCTGAGAACAGTCTTCCTTCTGTCTTGAACCTTCCGGAGAAGGAGCGGTAGGTCTTTTGCTGGCGGTTTTCTTGTGAGGTTTCAGTGTTGAAAGGGAGAGGCGCAGTTAGAGCGGTGATTGATCTTTATGAAATGAGAGTGAGAGGATGCATGTGAACGGAGGACTGCTTTTTAACAGTATGGTAGGGACTAAAGAGGGAGTGACAGATAGGCCTTGGGCTTCTTGTAACTAACTGATTCAGAAATGCATTGATTCATTTGGGTTTCAGTTTGTACTTGCATCCTGTCACAATACAGGGCAGTTTAACCTTAATCCATTGGGTTTAATCTCCAAATAGTGAATTGGGTTTTATGCATAAAATTGCTCTATCAGCTTGGATCTTGGAGCACCTTTGACTTGTTAATTTAATGCTGTAAAGAACTTCAAAAATAACCTCATAACATCCTAAACAAATGAAATCTTGTGCAATAAGTAGTTAATTAGTATAGCATCGATGCAGAGGATACCCTGCATCCCCAGAAAATGACCTTTCAAGGACTAAAAATATGAGACCATTATCTATGATGTGGTGCTCATCTGCCTATAATCTCAATTTTCACTGTCTTACGAGAGAAGGATGTAGTCCAAGAGAGAGAGTCTGATTAACATTGGAACATGTTGGCTTATAGGGTGAATGAGATTTCATGGCAATTTAACACTTTAAATCCATATGTCCGAAGCACACTAAGAAAATGGTGATTACAAAAGGCAACAGGGTGACTGAAGTTGGAACACGTCCTTTGTCCTTCCTCAATAAAATTCCTTCAATTACAGGGTAGTTTACCATCAATATGTAAAGTGATAGGAATACTTGTCCAAACGTCTCATTCCAACTTCCTTCCATGAATATCCTAGCAGCTCCTCCAATGAAGGAAACCATGTTCAGAATGATTAATGAAACAATTGGCGTAAGTATCATTGTTGATGCTTGGAAATTCAGTCTTCCCATTTGATATAATGCAACTTGTTCATCATCTGCAACTTTATTTGTCGGCAGGAAACTGGCTTCCCTCATGCCAACGCATTTCAAAATGGCATCCAAACTGCCGAGTGTGTATGCGGTGACTTCATCATCCATATGCGCTGCTCATTCAACCAGGTCTGGATCGAGGCTCCTGTGAAGAGGATCTCTTCAAAATGTTTCAAGAGGGAAGATAGAAAAATGAATGAAAAGACCATAAACCATGATGATGAAACCTGGTTTAGAAGACGGAACGTCTTTTAGAGCTTCCAGCTATTGAGTGAATAAAACTCATTAAAGTGCCGAAACAGGTTAGGAAGATCCAAAAGGAAGGCTGTCACAGGGTTAAAATCCGTCAAGGCATAGGCTGACGAAAAGCATTGCTGGACAGTAGCTACGGGGTGACAGCCCGCGTGACAGTAGCGAAAATCGGCAGAGTATGTATGCGGCAGCACACAACAGCTAGCAAGACAGTATGCTGACGAGAGTTGGGGCTTGGGCGAGGATTGCCCAAGGCTTGACGAAACAGTGCTGTGATGACACAATGGGATAGTGGGGAATTCGGCAGCACTGGTGAGATCGGCAGCGTCGACAAAATCGGCAGCAGGGGCTGACGGTAACTTGGACAGCGGACAGTCCAAGGCATGCGAGGCAGTTACGCTGGCAACATGTGTGCTGGCAGTGGGCAGTTGGCTTGTGAGAACATGCCAATGCAATTGCGACAATTTTGGAAGCAGTTATCGGCAGTTTCTTATGTGGGAAAGAAGTTGGCAGAACATGGGATAATGGGTGCTCCAGCTGTGCAGGAAGTTAGGGGTAGTTTATTCTTGTAACTTCCATTATCTTGTAAATAGATAGGCTATAAATGTGTAGCATGCAGAGAACGGATTGGGCATAGCACACAAGAAGGACTTTGTGTAATCCTTTGATTGAGTTAATGAAAAGGTTAGAACTTGTTCCTATAATCTGCTGTGTTTTGTATTCTGTTCATTTTCATTAAGTGTTATTCAGCTTGCTTACGTTGAAAGAGTGTGGGGATCTCTTGGGTTTGGGGGACAAACTAGTCGTAAGCAAAACACGAGTGAATAGGCATGGGAAAGGCTGAGTCTAGCGGGACTAGACTGCCGCGCAAGGTCTGTTTTCGAGAGCGAAAAATTGACCCCGTGTCAGAAGGCTTCTTTAGAAATCTATTAACTAAAACTTGGAACTTGGATGAATTAATTCCTCTGCCTCCTCATGACATCCCTCGAAACAGCAGCTATACAAATGCACTCGGAGATAAAGAAATACTGGCTTTCCATTACACTGTTTCCACGAACATTGGTGAAAAAGCCAGAAGTGTCACTCCAACAAGGATTTTCTGTGTCTAAATCAACATCACCAAGTTCCGGCAACACTCGCTATCTATGTCTAATTTCATGTTAATGACTACTACTTTCAAAATGAGAGAAAAAGCAGATCAAAGAACCAAGAAATGGAGAGTTAAGTTAGAAGACAAATGCGTGCGTATTCTTATAATAATGTGTGACATGTTGGTTATCATTACATTAAAAAAATATATCCTAAAAACAAGAAAAATATCGAAAATACAGTAGATCGGAGAGTGACTGATGATGGAATCCGCCCCTTGTCCTTCCTTTTAATCATTCCTTCAACAATCGCATAATTCATAAATAAGATGTAAAATGACAAGAAAACTTGTATCAACATCCTCTCCCCGGTTCCTTAAAGGAAGATTCTAATAACGCCCACGAAAACTGATTCAATGTTCAAGATAGCCATGGTAATACTATTATAACCTTAATTAAAATAACTGATTCTAAATGTCCGACACAAATCTTGAAGGAGAAGAGAGAAAAAAAAACAAAAAAAAAAAACACCGGCAATAATTTGTCTACCAAAACCAAACATGTCGCCTTTCGAGAAAGAGGATACCAAGAAGAATCGAATATTTCAGTAGTATTTCTTGAACCAGAAGATGATGTCACATGGGCTGCTGCATTTCAACTCATGAAAAGTAAAAGCATTCAATCTCGAGATGCATGTATAGACTTGTACGAGAATACTAGTCACTAGTCAGCTGTCAAATACCTGGAAAAACCTGGAAAGAAATGAACTGCCAGCATCTAACGTATAGAATCATTACCTCGATGACAGCGGGGTGGTCTGGACTGTTACTGGTGCCGGGGTCTTTTTCTGGGGACCTTTCTATCACTTCTTTGAATTTCTCATATTTTCCCTGGACAAAAATGACTGAACCTTCAGCTTGGATCGCAAGATTATATGGATGAAGATCTTCCAATAAGTATACGGAATATTAAACTATATAAACAGAAAAACCGAGAAAAGAGGAAGTTGGAGGCTGTCGGATTCTAACTAATTTCATTAAATTTTACCAGACCTTGACAATTTCCCTCTCGGCTATGAATTCTGGACTCAGCTCCATGGATCGAATCAAACCATTCCTCCAATGTCAACTTCTCCAAATTGTCTCCGCTGGCATTCCCTTTAAATTCCTTTTCCTCCCCCTACCTCGACGCCCTTTTCTACCCAATTCTACACAATCCACTATTAAATTCTCCAAAACAAAACAATCTTCATTCTTTCTGCTTCTAGTACTCCTCAAATTCACTCTCTTTGCCTCAGCAGGAACCGCGCTTTCCAACTCCTTCTCCAAAGCCTTAGCCTTCCTTGGTCTCCCTTTTCCCCTCCGGAACAACTATCACTTCACATTTTCCCTCCGATTTCTCAACATTCTCTTTCTCCAATTTTCGGCACTCCCTCTCTCTCCTCCATTTCCTCTCTGGCACCGACTCGCTGCGACCGGTCTTACTTTACTCAAGTCATTAACTCGTCTCCTCGGATTGCGTCTCAACTGCGAGGTTTCCTCATGAACGTTGACTTGGACGAGGATTGAAGTTAGCTCCTCGAGTTTGAAGGTGTCTCCGTCGCGGAGATCAAAGGATTTGTAGGGAGAGAGAACAGTGGAATTGAGAGTAGTGCCGTTGGAGGAGTTAAGGTCTTGGAGGCTCCATTTTCCTGATTCTGATACGATTACAAGGTGCTTGGAGGAAATGCCGGCGTCTTTGATAGTGACATTGTTGCCGCGGACAACCCGGCCTATTCGGACAGTGGATCCGGGTCTGAATTCCAGGGTTTCGCCTTCTCTAGGGCCAAGCTCCACTGGCTTAGTATCGGGGGCTCCATTGGTTAGAGAGAAACGATTCGGGTGTTGAAGTGTCGTTTTGGAATTTGGAAATTGATATGGAAGTGGAAAAGGAGTGGCAGGTTCTGTAATTAATAAATGGACCGGATTGTCGTTGAATCCGATATTTTGAACGCTGGCTGAGCGGCAAGGGACTCTCTCCCTCGGCTTATTCTCATATTTGTGTATTCTCTTTTTTTTTAATTATTATTATTAATAAGAGGAGATTACCTTGTTTCTAATATCACACCTTATTAACTTGATCGATCGATTTTGTCCTTAACATCTTACAGTTTTTGAATATTGTCTTTCCAACTGGTCTTTATTAATAATTAATAGACTCTCTCAACGACTTGTGTGTTTTATTAAGTGAGCAATTTCAGCGAGAAATATCCTCGAGTTCCATCTTAATATTCCAAAAAACATTGATCTAGTAATTTTGATATTGAAGTGAATTTGTGGGTTTTAGATTGTTTTAGCCCTCTGTTTTGTTGAATTAATGAAACATTAAATGGTTTTGTTAAATGTTTTTAAGAGAGAATGGATGGAAGGATGATGTTAAGGATGCAAAGAATAAAAAACTATGGTTGGAAACTTGGAATCGATGTAGGGCAACAGTAAATGAGTTGATGCAAGTAAAGTCGGGCAGGTGTGTTTTTTTTTTTTTTTTTTTGGATTTTATGGCCGAATGTATACCCAGGAAAGCTTTTATTAATCGAGACTAAGTTTATTTATTTTTTGCTGCCAAAGTAGGTTCAGTTTCAGCACTGAGAACAGAATCATGGGAGGCTTATTATGTTTTGCCTCTACCTTGGAATTACAGGTGAAGACTACTTCGAAACTGATTCAGATATTGAGGCTGGCTCTGTTCAGGGTGAAGGGGGGCACGTGATTGTGCATCCCTTAATGAATGAAATTCGTGGGTATTTTGGCTCGAGATTGGACTGTGCGCACATGCCATGTTCTAACGTGGGTCATGGTTTTGAGCTTGGACTCCATACTTCAACCTCCAGTGGGGTGGCTTCATCCCAAATGAGAGCCTGAGACGCTAGGAGTTTTAGAGGACTCCATAATTCAACCTCCATTGTGATTAAGATTCTAGATTTTGAGAGGCAAAATTCTTACGAGATTGGAGTTTTGGAGGGCACAAATTTACAGGTGATATTGTAAAGTTCAGATTTATCTGTACTTGTCAATGCTCCTCCTCGGTTTTTCAACTGATTGCAGCTGATCATCTAAGCTAGTCTCTTAAATGCAATCACTCTTGTCTGGAAGGTCCTCGGTGTTCCAAAAACTTCCAGGACAGTCTTGCAGTATTTGACAAAGGCATCCCAAACTTCAAGGCATCCTTCATCCATTTTACCCGGTTTACAAGCACCTCCAGGTCCAGAATAGCAGCTCCTATCGTATCTGAGCATGTGGAATCCGAACACATACCTCCATCAGTTCTCATCTTCTTCACGGGGGGGTCATTATCATCAATGTCCTTCCCGCCAGCATCTTCCGCCACTTCAGCTGATGCATCTCTAACTTGTGGACTTGATTGACTATCTGAGCACCTAGATTTAGCAGCTCCACCATTTGTTACACCTAACACTATATTTCTTCCTGGTGTACGTGTATCGTTAGATGCAGCAGGGTTCAAAGGCCCTTTTCCCATTAGTTCATATCTACTAGTTGCAATATGGGAAGAAAGCGAAGCATTCATCGCGTAAGATGCTCTAACTGTATCTTCGGGGTCCTTTCTCATTTTATCAGCTGCATGGACAGACAAGTTTGTGGAACTCCCTGCAACCATCATGCTTCCCATGTCAAGCAAGTATAATCCTAAAATCAGGTCGCTGTGTCAAAAAGTTCCCAAAAAAAGTCATGGAAGTAAAATAAAGACAAAGGCAAACGACAATCACCGAACTAAAGGTCCATATGGTGTCATTTCCTCCTATTTTTTTTTTTAAACAAAAACTGTTTTATGTTTACTGTCTTATAAAAAAATGTTTTTTTAACAAAAAAAATAAGATAAATGACTTGTACTTAAAGCAAGTCTTCAATATGTCTCTGCGTTTCTAATTACATTTATTATGTCTTTGTATAATAACCAATTCTTCAATGTCTTTTCATCCAAAATGGCAAGATTAAATTTTTTATTCCAAGAATATCCTTCGGTTGTATTTCTAATTGAAAAAATATCCTTGAGTTATACAAGGATATAGTAAAAAATCGATGAAAACATAAATAAAAATTACTCAACCATTGAAATCTTAAAGAATAATTTTTTTTTTGAAAAATAAAATTATTTTCCTGTACAAGATAAGGATATTCTTGGAATAAAGATACAATCATTTCAATTTAAATGAAAAAACTTGATAAAATGAAATATGGTAGAATTGGGTGGCACACATCGTATATAATTAATACAATTAGAAATGTACATATATAGTGGATAGTTATCCAATTACATAAGGACAAATTAAATCATCTCCTTAAAAGTATATGAAGGAAAAATTCTTGCACAAACTTAATTGAAGAAATATAATAATATTTTGTAAATTAAAAAAGGTAAAAACTAATTATATTATGTGATTTAATCATGATAATAAAATGGTAGCATCATGGCATCAACATGCATAGCAATGATGGTGGTGGCAACGGTATTTTGCTAAAAGTGATGATAATTGACAAGGGTTAAAGAGTAATATCAAACATACAGTGATTGTTACTTTATTGGTAAATAGTGATAATTATAGTTAGTGATAATGATACGATAAGATTGATCGTGATTATATGAATACGATAAATATAATCATAATAAGTTCATGAAAGTTATGAAAATAATGGTGGCAATATTAGTAAAACTAAAAACATAAAACCATTTTTGTTGTTTTTAAAAGCCTAATTTAATTATTAAAATTATTCAAGGGACAAAATAAACATAATAGTGCTACCAAACACAATTGATATTGAAAACAAGTCATTGCTATAAAAATCATAACGAATATTAGAAGCCGAAATCCAAGAAGAAGAAGCAATAAAATCAGAATAACACCATAACATGTTATGCAATTCTCGTCACCTTTCCACATTCAGTTCATTCATTGACCAAATCTTCCACCTGCCTCCTACTTTCACAATCCTAAAATCTTCTCAAAGTTTTAACAACTATAAACCAGGTCATTCAAATTTGGTATCCTAAAACCAAATATAAAATATCCATCTTAGCAAATAATCACCAATAATATATCGTCATTATCAACTATTTTTTTTTAAGTCAATTTTGGTGATCTTATTAACTTTGGGAGCAGCCTAAAGCCAGCAGATAAAAAGACAGAATAGATTTTGAATGCAATATTAACTTTGGGATCAGCCTAAAGCCAGCAGATAAAAAGACAGTATAGATTTTGAATGCAATATGCATAAAGTTTCTTAAACTTTAAACAACCAAAAATTACCTTGCTTCACAGGTTTGATCAACCGAGCACATGGATGATGATTGTCGATCCCCTGTAACAAACAAGGCATTGAAAAATGAATTAGCCATTTGTAGCATAAAAAAACCAATCTTACACGAAAAGAAGGTATGAAAGAGCATTCCACATATAATAAGATAGAAATTGCACTAGAACCTACGGAAGACATGAAGATAAAGCAAAATGGCTGACAGTAGATCCTGAACATATAATCACTGCAATCATGAATAAAAGCTAGGGAAATCAGAGAATTAGAGTTGAGAATGCCAAAATTATTGAGCATAGATAATTACCACCACGTACAGAAATTGACTCCAACATTAACAGCAAGATCATATATGATTCAAATAACATGAGATCGAACACTACAGCTCAAAAGGGGAAAAATTAATCATGGTCTCCATATAATAAAACTTCAAGATAAACAAAGATAACTAGCTTTTAGTGTTCCAACCTACACAGGTTGGTTGATACCCATTTTCACCATTGATATAAAAAGGAAGCATGAAGTGTACCCATAACAACCACTATCACATTGCAAAGCACAATTTCAAACCGCACACAGAAATTATGGAAAAAGTCAATGAATACTTCCACACTCTGATAAGTAGGAGGGTCATTCTTCAAGAAATAACAGTATTTGAACTATAGGAATCATAATGTTTAGTAATTCCTCAAACAATTCCATAAATGTGATTTGAATGTCTCCCTAAATTTTTATTAATTTTTTCTAAAGAGAAAATAAATGCCATGCAACCTTTTATTGTTGTCTTGTTTTGTTGACTTTATTTCCTATTGTGAGTTCTCCTGCACCTAGGAG
>Ga0325404_1000257_pt1 | contig 52638 bp, 43 predicted proteins | sample PopdelMetagenome_18_FD_205664 | JGI IMG/M metagenome (GOLD analysis project Ga0325404, IMG submission 205664) | Populus deltoides microbial communities from Bellville, Georgia, United States - Xylem-Control-R1 | ecosystem: Host-associated > Plants > Phyllosphere > Stem > Wood/Secondary xylem...
AAAAACATGATTCGACAGGACCCTAAAACACCCTGAATAAATAACTTAGTGAAGAATAAAGGCAGCTGCACGACATGGATTCCCATTCTCTTTTGAGAATATATAAGTTTTGAAGCGGCCATACTAGAGAAGCAATTGTAGGACGACAACTCCTTGAGAGAAGGGAGGATTGCAGCAACCTTAAGCTAGTCCAAACTAGTGTACGGTTGTCTGTTTGGAAGCTTTCGAAAAACATCCAATAATTAAAAAAAAAAAAATCAGAAAAGAAGATCAAGAATGGCTCGCGGAAAGGTTCAGATGAAACGTATTGAGAACTCTGTGCACAGGCAGGTTACCTTCTGCAAGCGCCGATCTGGTCTCCTTAAGAAGGCTAAGGAGCTCTCTGTGCTGTGTGATGCTGAAATTGGAGTTTTCATTTTCTCCGCCCATGGAAAGCTCTATGAACTAGCCACCAAAGGGTCTCTCTCTTCCTCTCTCCCCCCTCCCTCTCCCTTTCCATTCACATAAACAATATTGCATGCATATACATGTGTGGTCACACTCATAAATTTACTTGCACGAACGAAAAACATGTGTCGATTTATGCATGCATGTAACCTTACATGAAATTATGGACATTTTTCCTCATGAGTGACGCGTTAGATATGATATAATTTACTCTTCATAAGCTTTTCTTATAGTTTTTACACATCTCTTGAGAGTTACTTTTTCTCTTTCTTTATTGTTTAAGAACCATGCAAGGGCTTATTGAGAGGTACATGAAGTCCAGCCGAGGGACCCAACCTGAACCAGCTGCCATTGAGACCCAGCCTGATATGGTATGTAATCTAATTAACTCTCTCTTAATTATACAGATAAATAACTATATTGAATGCATGCAAAAGTAGATAACAAATAGACAAACATAATCTTCGTATTCTTATTCAAAAGCTTCCACAGCATCAGATGCTGGTTCTAATGGTCGTAAAAGCATACTTACAGAAACATACCCTTGTAATTTATGCGCAATGTTGGTGATGAAGATATTCCCATTCTCATCGTAGCTTGACGACCAAACATCCTGATTTACACTTTTGAACCTCTTTTTTGATATGTTATTTAGGTTAAGCCATGTTGTCGAGATCTAGCTCGAGTTGAGTTACTTAGATCCATGTCTCGGTTTTGATTCCTGACTTTATTAGATGAAAATAAATCCATGCTTAGACTTTATGGCAAACTCTAAGCAAGATTAGTGAGTGGAAGGGGTTGTGTCATGGGGTAATTTTTCGCTCCGCGAATAAACCTGTACGGCAGTTTAGTCCCCCCACTAGACTCAGCATTTCCTTGTCAATGCCACTCGTGTTTACCTAGTAACTAAGTATTTTCCTCACCTGAGAGGTTTCTCCACTTTTCCAAGTTAAAAGACAAGCGGAATATATAAGTAGATTGCACAACACAAAGCAAAGCACACTGAGAATACAAGAAGGACTCTTAACCTTTATTTATCTCGTCAACAATGAATTACACAATGAGTGTGTGTGCTATGCACAGAAATCACATGCTACTCAGCCATGCTTACACACGTTATTTCCTCTTTATGCATCTTATCTACAACCAAGAGCTGCAACAACTATTTATAGCCAAGTATGTGAGCTGAAAGTCACATTCATGATCCTATTTTTCAAGAAATAGTGAGGCACTTTCTCCCCCATGATCTCCATGATCTTAATGGCCTATTTTCCAGCATGTAGTGGACATTACTCTCCCATGATCTCATGATCGCATGATCTCAGCAGCTTGTAGAGCAATCCTCTGATCAGGTCCCATGTTTTGCCCCATGATCCCATGATCTAGGAAGTCCATAACTGCCACTAACCCACGTTATGCATCCCCACCTGGCAGCCCTAACTGCCAGTTCTTGCCGGGTCAGCTGTTGAGTCACTCGCATGCCTTAGACAGTTCTTCGTTCAAGTTTCAGATCGTGCCAAGTCGAACCCATGACTTGCACAAGCTACTGTGCGCTGCCGAATTCGCATCTGCGTGCAGACTACCAATGTCGTTTCAGATCATGCCAAGTCAAACTCATGACTTGCACAAGCTGTTGTGTGCTGCCAAATTCGCATTTGCGTGTAGACTGCCACTGTCTGCGCTGTTGAATCCGCATCTACGTGCAGGTTGCCAATGTCTTTGCTGCTGAATTTCGTAACAGCCCCTGTTCTCGAGCCTATCCCCCTGACGAGTTTTCCCGCCTGGCCTGGACATTCCATCGTCCAGCCCTTTTTTTCAACAATCTGTGCTGCTGATTTTCCTTTAACGAACCTACAACTACACAAATCTGCGTTGCCGATTTATCCCACTATTGGCATGGCTACTAGCACCCTTAGGCACTGTTTTGGACAGCTTCCTGAAGTGTACACCTCGTACACATTTGACACTGTTACAGGTTGTATGCATGGAAATTGGAAAAGAATAGTCGAGTCAAGTTGTCTAAATACCTCTAATATGAACTATACAAGTGTGGATGATGTAGGGGTGATGATCAGTGGATTCAATTGATAGTACATCAACTAATTGGATCATGGTTTTAAATATCATTCATAATAGTTACTCATTTAATGAATTTGGAGAACCCTAATATCATTATTTGGTGTTATGATGTTCATAATAGTGATTCAAAGCAATGATAGCTATAATGCCCCACCATTATTAATGTCGTAGTCATTGTCTAATTTTTTTTATAGTAATCAAAGAAATATTATTAGGATTTAAGAGCATTAAGGGGATGACAAACTAGAAAATAAATGAAAAATTGTCTAGGTTACATAGAAATTAAAAAGAATAAAGCAAAACAAATAAGAATGTTCTAAACAAATCAGTTCTACATGTAGGTCTATTTTAAAATTATCTCTAAACCTTTAAAAAGATCGAAACTTGTATATATAAAGTTAGCTTTAAAAGTCTTTAATCAAAGAGCAAGAGAGTAAAGAATTAATTCAAATATTGAATCCTAATCTGACAATTGATCATTAAATACTATCTTATTTCTTTCTAGTCAAATACCCCTAAATATTCCATAACATGTAAAAGTAATTGCTCAACTTTGAATTTTTTTCTTTCACAATACCACTCCACTAGTTAACATCTGACAAGTACTTTCTGGCATACGCCATTGAATACCTAACTAGTTCAAAAACTTCAGTTTGTTCCACAAAATCCAAATATATATGCAATGTAGAAAAAGATGACCAATCAAATTTGTTTCAACAATACAAAAAGAACAAATTGCACTCTCATGGCCAATTAAATTTCTATTTGCAAGAAATCTTTTTTACATAGTTTGTTTTGAGCTAATACTCAAAGAAAAATATCAATTTTTGATGGGACATACCCTTCCATATGATTGTACTTCCTAATTTCATTGAACAACAATCTTTTGGTTCATTCCTCCAAACTTTCATGTCAGAATTATGAGGCAATAGAAAAACCTCCTCTAAAGCTGAATGAGGACCTTTTATAAGAAACTGCCACTAGTGTTTTTGAAAGAAGAAACAAATGATAGACTAATTTGAAAACATAACAACAATGGTGAATATTCAGTTAAATCTCTAAGTTTCTTACATGCCCTACAAGGTATTGCAAATAACTATAACTTTTTATTAGGTTTTGGAAGGGGCTAGTTCCTCCTAAGGTTGAAGTCTTCTTTTGGATGGCCATTCTTGGCAAAATTAACACAAGGAGAATTTTGGTTAAAAGAAGCATTCTTTATTCTAATGAGGCTAATTGTCCATTATGTATACTTTGTGAGGAAACCATAGATCATGCTCTTTTACACTGCTATAAATATTAGAGGGTCTGGTCCAGGTTTACAGATTGGTAAGGGGTGTCCTAGTGTTGCCCAAAAGACATGTCATCTCTTTTTAATTAGTGTGTTGATTTAGTTTATGGAACGTTTTAAAGGAAGGTATGGATCATGATATTCTTTGATATTTCATGGTCTCTGTAGATTCTATAAAATGATAAGGTGTTCAATAACAGAGTACCTGATTATGATACAATTTTTTTTTATATTAATCTTAATAAGATTATGTGTTTGGTCAAAATTATTTATTTAGATTTTCATATTCTGTAATAGATTTATTAACCTCGGCTGGGGGATTGGTTTGTTGGAAAAATGTCAAGAGTAATAGACCCTATTTATATTGGGTTCCTCCCGATAATAACTCCCAAAAATGGAATATTGATGGCTTTTCTAAGGGTAAACATGAGTCTACAGGTATTAGAGGGGTATTAAGAGACCATTTTGGAGTTGTAATAAGTGTCTTCTCTTATTCAAAGGGTAATAAAGACTCTAATCAAGTTGAATTGTTTATGGTTGTAAAAGCTATAAAATTGTCTTCTTCAATGAATGATTTTATTGGGAAAAATTTCTTAATGGAATTTTACTTTTCTTCCATGGTAAATTGGATGAATAAACCTTATTCTAGACCGAGCTTCTAATTGGTATTGGATTTGAGCTCTGAAGATTTCCTTTTAGTCGTGAGTGTCGTCCTCCTAAAATAAAAAAAACTAGCATATCAAATTCCATGATTTATTTATTCAAGCTTCTCGGTTTGCTTCTGTTTTGGGTAATGTTTCTTTCTATCATACCCTTTAAGAAGTAAACTTTTGAGAAGCAAACTTCATGGCTAAGTCCCTTGCAAAATAAAGAGTAAATAAAATGAAGGAGCTTATGGCATGGATTTGAGATTATAAAAGGTTTGATCATCTGAAGTGTTATAGTGGATGGTATGATCTTACCTGTGATTTTCTTATTTGATCAAATAAGTATGGTTGCTTCTCCACCTAAAAATATGTTTCTCTTATTATGCCTCGTTTTGGTCAAGTTGTTTCAACCTCCATTCTCTTAATCTTTGGCCTCTACAAATTTATAAAATAGATGCTGGAATTTTAAAGTCTTTGAAACTATTGGGTTGGTGATCAGGAGAAAGCAATGGTAGGGGTTGGAATTTTGATTGTTTTAGTTGTAGTCAAAAGATTCTCATCGTCCTGTTGTAAAAAAATAGGCATAAATTGTTTTTCTTATTAAAAAAATATCACTAACTAGATTTATTTTTATTTGTTGTAATCTTCTTTTTCATGTGTACTGCTAAGCAATAGTGTTACTATCCATAACACATAAATCAACAACTTGTTCTTAGATCTCAAGACAAAGCAAAAGGCTGAGGGAATAAGAATTTTAGATGTGTCTCAGCTAACTAGCAATCTAACCAAAATAGAATTATTATCCCATCTCCTAGTTTGAAGTAATAGTTTTTTCATAAGGAATTTCAAATAGGGTCAGAAGAATTAACAATTGAAGAGATGCCTGCCCATGTCTCTAATAAAGAACAATCAAAGATAGGAAGGCCATTAATAAAGGTAGGCTTATACTTCTTATTTAAATACACAAGAGAGCCTTATGTATGTGGTTCTCCTAGTTTCCAAAGCCATTTGAAAAGCATGCCTTTTTTTTCAATCAGAGAGCCCACACTAAGACCACCCCAATCTTTCTCCTTAACTATTTGCTTCCAGTACACCTAGCAAAGCTTTCATGATATCAATTCTCGCGGGGCGACGTCAAACAACATGTTATTTGCCTCCTGAGAGGTATTATGTTGGGAAAAGAAAGGAGTTTTGGATTTATTCATCAACTTATGATTATAAGGTTCAAGAGTCACCACCTAATACTATAGTTACTAGGAAACCTATAGTTTGCGAGAGTTCGGGTAAAGGACTGGTTGTGCAAGAAGAAGATGAATCACTTCTAATACACCCTACCTAACATGGGTCTAACCCAACTCAGGGGATAATTATTTTGCACCCTGCATGCATGCAAAACAAATTTTTGTTCTGTATGCAAGGTGATGATGGCTGGAGGAAAGAAAAAGGAGGAGAAGGGGGGAAAGTTACCTAGCATGGAGGCGTCAGCTGTGAGGAGAAGGTTCTGCTAGCGATTAAGGAGGCATTGGTGGAGGTACCATTAGGCAGTGTTGGCTGCTAGAAGAACAAAAAGAAGCAGTCAGTGTGGTTGGAGCTATTGCTACTGCCGATGACTAGAGATCGAAGGTGCAGGGGTCATTGCTAGTCTAGAAAGAAAAAGATTCCAGAAGTTATTATGTAGGGGAAAATCAAGGAGCTCACAATGGCTACTCCTATTGCCGGTGAGCTAATGGAGTGGCAAGGGTGTTGGGCCACTGACGATCACGTTGTTGATGAGGTAGTGGTGGCTAAAGGAGTCAAAGTCATGACAATGTAGCAGAAGAAAGAAAACGATAATGGCAGATAAAATACTGGGGGAATTAAGACTGGTTTTTTTTTTGTTAGCTTTGGACCCGATTTATAAGGAGTGAAAGGGGGATATTTTATCTTTAATGGTGTCAAATCTTGACCCTTGATTCGACCTAGAAGGAACCCAACTGTTGGCTCAAAGTAACCATAATGGCTTGACAAAATTACTGGAGAAGGGGGTTGGTCGGGTTGGCTACTTTACAGTAGTGTCGTAACCATTGTAGTGTCAATCAGCTAAAATGGACCACACTAGGGTGTAGTCAGATGTCAGACCATCATTTGCATCAAGTTTTACCCAATTTGATGGAGAGATAAAGCATTGAATGCTTTAAAAAGGAGATCACTCGAGCAGCTTTTCCTGACTTAACTGAAGAAGATGATGAACAAGTCACTAGACGATGCATCATCTGGTCCTTTTTTTTTACTGGTCAAATTGGTGTCGTTTTAGTCAAAACATGCTATTTTATTTAAATAAAACTGTGTCATTTTGACTCATAGGTTTTAATTTAGGGATTTAACCATAGTTTAATTTGGTTCTCCATCTTTTAATTTCTTTCAATTGCACCCTTAATTGACTCTGAACTTTTAATTTCAAGCAATTTTTCCCCTACTGAACTTCAATATTAGCCCTAAATTTAGCGTATTTTTTTTATTGTGGTCCATGTTCTTTGATTTGTGCAATTTAATCCTTAATTGACTATTAAACTTTTAATTTTCTTCAATTTCACTCCTGATTTCAATTAATTGAATCCTCAAAATTCAACGCCTTTTGCAAAATGATCATTGGCTATAAATATCTTCAATTTAGTCCTTAATTGACCCTAAAACTTTAATGTTCTTGCGATTTTACCCCTGATTTGAACTAATTGACTTGGTAAAAATTAAATCTGATCTCCTAATATTCCGATCTTCTCAATTAAGCCTAAATTGGGCTCCCAAACTTAATATTTCACCAATTAAGCACCTAAAAAATTAATTTGACTTATTTAAAGTATAATTACGTCCTTGCACCTAATTAAATCCTTCAATTCGACCCAAATTATTTCTTAAATATAATTAAAATTTAATTTGGCCCATGATTAAATCAAATTAACCTATTAAAAATCTAATTATGTCTATAAGCTTAATTTTTATGTAGATTCATTTAATAATGATTTAATTTGACATTGAATCTATATTGTCTCTTTAGTTTTGGGTAAAATAGGGCACAATTAGGCTCCTAATTCCATCCAAAATTACAGTTTGATTTTTTTCATTTGACATCCTGCTAGCTTGCTTTGGTCAAAATGCGAGTTTTCTTGCTATTCATATTTTATTTTATTTATTTTTATTTTGGAATGAAAAAAGGGTGAATTTGGAGAATCACCCAGAAATAGGTTATGGCATCGGTTACAAAAATTCTCTTTTATATCCAAAATATTTTTAATATTTTTTTTATATTAAGACAATTTTATTATTTTCTATAACATTTTAATTTGGAGCTTTTTCTCTTCTATTTTCTTTTCTTGTTAATCTTTTAGTTGTTGTTTTAATTTTCACCAAATAATTGGAAACCAATTTGCATGTTAATTATATGTTTTTCCATCTTTGAACGCTCCATAAGTTATAAAAATTCTACGATTTGACTTTATATTTTTCTAAATATATTTTCATTAATGGGAAAATAATCTATAATCAGGATGTGAAGGAAGAGATCAACATGTTGAAGCAAGAGATTGAAATATTGCAAAAAGGACTGAGGTTTGTATCAATTATATTTATAGTTCTGCTTGTATAATGGATTATTGAAGTGACTTGTACTTAACATGAATTAGCTGCATTGAAAGCATATAGAATCATGCGCTTGATTTTATGGTGCAAATACTTTTAAAAATGAATTTCAATTTAAAATGCATAAAAAAATTTATATATATTTTTAAACTTTTTACATTTGTATATTAAAATCATATAAAAACATCTAAAAAATATCAATTTAATATTTTTTCAAACAAAAAATAATTTAATAAAAATTAAAAATAAATAAATTATAATGTAAAATCAAACACTCACGCATCATGTCGATACATTTACAGTGAAAAAAAAGTTATATGTCATAGTTCTTAGAATAGATGTAAAAGATCAGTATATTTATAATATATAATAATAAAAGAAAAATTGCCTCACATATCCATTTTATATGTTTAAATACATCCCATTTATCTTTTAAAAGTTGTTATACTTGTAATATATCCTTTAGTGAGATTTCACCATCAAAACTAATATATAGAAGTGTATCATATGACCAAGTTTTGATTTTATATATTCAAAATAAAGTTAAATAAAAAAAAGCTAGAATTTTTTTCTCAAGAATATATAGATCAAATGCAATTGAATATAAAAAAGGCTAGAATCTTTTTCTCAGGATAGATTGGGAACAACTCCTAAAATAATATGTGAGGTCATTTCCTCTAATAATAATAATAAAAAAGAGCTCATAAAAACAACCATATTGCACTGTTTATATATATATATATATATATATATATATATATATATAAACAGTGCAATATGCTTGTATATATGAAATAATATGTGAAGTCATTTCCTCCAATAAAAACATGTTTTTTTTATTATTTTTTATGTTAAAAAATAAAAAAAAGCATGTAAAAAGAATATTTGTATGAAAGAGATATAACATCTTGAAATTAATTTGGATTACAGGTACATGTTTGGAGGGCGTGCTGCTGAAATGACCTTAGATGAATTGATCGAACTTGAAAAACATCTTGAAATTTGGATTTATCAAATTCGTTCAACCAAGGTGTAAATACTTCTAAGCCAAATTTATTATTCTTCGAGCATTTAATAATTACATTTGTCATAAGTTTAACTAATTAATTAATGGCACACATGCAGATGGACATCATGTTTAAAGAGATTCAACAGCTGAGGAACAAGGTTAGTACTCAGTCATCCATTTTCTAATTAACTATAGGTATTAACATAGCTATTTAGCACTTAATTTCCAAAATTACTTTTTTGCTATATATTTAGTCAATTTATTTACATATAAAATGTGTTTGCGTGTGAGAGTAGTGGGAAAACGGATTTAAAACCTTTTTTTTCTTGAGATTATTATATGTGAATTTAATTTTATAGGAAGGAATATTGAAGGCTGCAAATCAATATCTTCAAGACAAGGTTAATGAAAGATTATTAACTTTCTTATCAGAATTGTTTTCTTTTTTTGAGCTTTTTGGTCTAACAATGGAGAGTTTGTTGTGCAGGTAGAGGAGAACATCGTGACTACTAACTTTGCACCAATTACCACTAATATTCCGTACCCACTAACTATGCAAAATGAAATATTTCAATATTAGGAATAGATCATAAATGGGTTATGTTTAGATTATAAGCAATGATTGGTTACATAATCCTGCAGTGTGTTGCATAAGGAACAAACTTGAGAAATTGTTACGTATTTATTATCAATTGTATGGTGAGTATGTACTAATTGATTACAATATTAACTTAATAATATGGTTTTCTATTGATTGTTGTGTTTGCATTTTACTTTCTCCTTCTTATTACGAATTTATCAAGTACAATTTATTCTCCACATACAATATATTAATTATGTCTAGAACTCCTTCACAAATATTTATATATTTTAATATTATTAATCAATATGTTGTAGATTCTAACCTTCTCTTAAGTTATCTACTAGCCAAAGAATCATATAGAGAGCTCAATTTTCTATACTTCTCCTATACCACAAGCTTTTTCGACAAGGTTACTCTGATCGATTGAAGAATTTAGAGTGTTTAAGAGTATAATAGAAATTGCAGTTTAAAGTATTTTTTGCTCGGAAATACATTAAAATAATTTTTTTATTTTTAAAAAATTATTTTTAATATTAACACCTTAAAACGATTTAAAAACATAAAAAAATATTTTTTTTAAAATACAATTTCAACAACATTTCCAAACTCCGCAATTAAAAATGAAGTAGTGGCAGTCTTGCTATCTCTTTTATGTGTTGGCTTTGTCATGGATCCGTGATAGATGTTTTACATGCATTGCATACTCTATTCTTTCTATGTTGTCATGAATCACTTGCCTTTTACTCTACTTCTCGACCATAGATATGTCCATCTGTCACATTGTTTTTATATCACCTAGACCTCCCCTCTCACTATAGGCAGGGGCGGAGACAGGGGGCTGGCAGGGGCTCCTGCAAGGAAATTGTTTTTCCAGCCAGCTCCCTTCAAGTTAATTCTTAATATTCCGTACAAATCACAGTATTTTAACCCTTTAATTTTATGTTTTGGCTCTGCCCCTGACTGTAGGATTAAAAAAAGTTTAATATTCAAGCCATATCCTGTCATAAACTATGACTTAACAAGGTATTTTCTTCATTATTATCTAATGATCCCATGTTGTGAATGTATAAGTATTCACTATATATATATATATATATATATATTAGGCCAATGTCAACTATTCAAAAGCTCCTATACTTGCTTGAACTTTGTGGACATATATTTGAAAAAAAAAAAAAGAGATTTGTAAAGACAAAGACTAGAGTTAAGATCGACTTGTTTATGTCCATCCTAGATTTGTTTTCTAATAAATCAACAACATGTTGTTTTTATGGTAAAAACAAAACCATTTGATGTATAAGTTGTTTCAATAATTAAAAGAAATAGTTTTAGTTTCACAAATCACATGTATAAAATTCACCAATTAAATTATATATTAGGGATTAAACTCTTGAAGGATTGTTTCATATGACTAAAATATTATCAATGATAAATCAAAATATATATTTTGTAGCCATTTTAATTCCATAAAGAAAATATTAGAGTTTGCTTTCATGAAGTGGGTGAGAACTATCATCATAAATTGATGAATGATTCATGTGTACTGCATCTAAAAGAATAAGAATATCATTAAAAAAGGCATTATTTAAATCAAATTGCATAATTTTCCACCATTAACACACTATAATGTCCAATATCGCTCAAACAATAATACATTATTTTGTAATGTACCTTTAATTTGATTGTTGAATCAGGTTATTATTTGTCTAGAAGATGTTAAAGACATTATTTTCTATAAAATTAAGATTTTGTTACAAGCAGACATTTGAAAGGCCTTCTAATAAGGTTTAAAATTTGTTAATTAAGAATATGCGAGTTGGGCTTTTATTTATACAAGACTTAAGTTTTGTATTTTATTTTATCCATATTCTTAATTTAGTTAGTTATTTGGGTTTAATTTTCAGCTCATGGTTAATTATGGTTTATTTTTATTTAAGTCAAACATATAAATACCTTTTATATCAAGATGTGAAAAACATTTTTTTTTTAATAAAAATTATGTAAGCACTCTTGCTTTTTGTTCTTCGTTGAACTTTTCAGAACTTATAAAAAAGATTATCGTTATGGCTTCCTAACTATATACCTTTGGTTTTTATTAAAGGAATTAGGTAAGTATTTCAATTTTTTATTATGGATTATATGGTTTTATCCACCGGGTTCGCTTTAGTTGATGTCAAAGTTTGACTCTAAAATCATTTTTTTTATTTTTAAATTCTATTTTGTTCTTTTTTTTTTACTTATTCCTTGCATCAAAATCACACATATAGAGTTTAGATTCATCTTGTGCGCATGTTCAAGATAGTTAGTGCAAATTTATCTTTTTCTTGAATTAGATTTTCTTTACTTTTCTAATTTATGATCTAATTAAAAAAACAAATTATCTACTAAATTGTGATCCGTCAAAATTTAAAAAAAATCAAATTAAAAGTCCATATGAAATTCAGATCTATTATGTTATTCTATATTGAATATGAGTTTCTTGAGTCAATTCCATATCGAACTAAGATTTGTTGAGTTATTCCTAAATTCCTTTTCATTTTTTGTTTGTCTTTGTTGTTTTGAATTTGGTGGCTTGAACTCTACGATCTGATTTATTTTGATTGATTTTGTTTAGTTCACTAAAGAATTGAAGAAGGTAGTTAAGACTGGAAAAAGGCAAGATGATGTGAGAATAACATCGATAAATGCCAAGTTAAGAATGAAACACGAGTGACGTGACACATCTATGGGTGTAAACATGTAAAGGAGTATATGATGTCTATTACTAACATTTTTTTTCATATTTGAATATTTTTTTTACAAAGGTGAATTATCACCCTAAGAAGAAGAAGACAAACACTTTCTTTGTGTTACAGGCAATGCAACGGTAACATATGAATGTGTTGTTTGATAATGCGAGGGATCAAATGGATATATGAGATATTATGATTGCTAATTAGTAAGATAGAAAATCCTAAAGGGTCCCTAACACCGAAAAACAAGAGAGACATGCTCTTACACCCATAGATGTGTTTGATGTTGAGAATAAGGATGAAAATACGAATGAATTTGATCAAGCATCATTCAACAATAATTAGATATTTTAGCCAAACCATTGAAAAGATAGAGCATTTAGATAAGATTTTAGAGATTGTGATTGTATAGATAAAAACCTTAGAAGTATTAAAATAAAGACTCATTCTTTCTAATGAAAGAATAATCCAAAAACTTACCTAGAGTGAGAGAAGAAAGTAAGTTAATCTTTGATTGCCATAACTATTTTGAGGATAAAAAAGTTAAGTTAGTTGTGATGGAGTTTATTAATTATGCAATTATTTGGTGGGATTAACTTGTGTTAAATAGTTGGCGAAATAATAAGGGGTCTATTAAGACTTATGATGAAATGAAGGTTGTTATAAGAAAAAAAAAAGTGTCCTTAGTCATTACTATAAGGACTTATATCATAAGTTTTAAAGCCTTATTAAGTTTCTAAGAGCATAGAGGATTACAATAAAAAAAAAAAAAAACGATGGTAGCTATGATTAAGGAAAATATAGAAGAAGATGGAGAAGTTACCATAACAAGATTTTTGAATGGTTTCAACCAAGAGATAACAAATGTCATGGAATACAATGATGCTCAAAACCAAATGAAAAAAAAAACAAAGAGAAAAAGCCCAAGCCCAACATTGGGGGACACCATAGACCATTTTGAAAAGACATTCCAAAGACAAAAGGTCAGGAAACAAGCACTAGTGATCCTTAGTCCTGAAATCCCTTGAAACACCTTTTGAGCCTACAAATATCCTTTTCTTTATAACCAAGAGCCCAAGCCTATATTACATGCCTAATCAAGCCATTTCTGATCAAAGGCAAGCAATTTGAATTGGTAGGCAATGCTTTCTTATGTGAACCAAATCATTATTCATGCAAATAAAATGAATGCTTTGAAGACTGGTTCTCTGTAACCCTCAAATTAAATCTTAAATATTTTTTACCAACTAAATGTCACTTAATATTTTTTACCAAAAGCAAAATAAAAAGTTCTCATCACTTCTGAAAACCTCTCTATAGGAATCACTTGAATTTCTTCAGAAGGAGTTTGCTTTGAATCGATGTTAAAATGATTTCTGTGTCTGGAATAGCTTTGAAATTCCAAAAATTTTGCTTGAAAACAACCCCTTGCCAAACCTTCCTTCACATAAACTTATCCCTAAACCCAAATTGAATACTTGGGGGCATGATCAAACTGGGGGGCAATAAAAAATACTTGGTAGGGTTGGCTCAATGATTTCCTTTCTGAGAAAAATATCGGGCAAAATTGGCGACCCTTGAGATAAAGATTGGAGGACAAAAGCATGATGATATCAAACCCTTCCTAAAGGTCAAGATCACAAAATGCGACTCGAGCAAGCAAGAGCGAAAAGGCCATCCAAGTTTGCTATCTAAGACTCAAACCTTTAAGAAAAGGAAAGACTCCATGAAGAAAAAGAGGACCTATATTTCTCAAGTAAGTATACATGTATATTGATCATAATGTATTGCTTTTAAAAATTGTCAGATCTGTGTTTCACCATCAACTTTTGGGTAGAGCGTTTTTTAACCCTACCTCTTTTTTAGTGCGCCATTGAGCCCCCACTTCCTTTAAAGTGCACCTTTGAGCCCTTATCTCTTGGGTAGTGCGTTTTCTAACCCTACCTTCGTTCAAGTGCGCCTTTGAGCCACTATCTCTTGGGTAGTGCGTTTTCTAACCCTACCTCCTTTTGAGTGCGCCTTTGAGCCCTCACTTCCTTTTAGTAGTGCGTTTTCTAACCCTACTTCCTTTCAAGTGCACCTTTGAGCCCTCACTCATCCTTTTTTCTAGGTAGGTCACCCATTACAATGAGACCATTCTTCCATCTGGGTAGGTCATCCATTACAATGAGACCACTCTTCCTTTTTTTTCACTTGGGTAGGTCACTCATTACAATAAGACCATTATTCCACCTGGGAAGGTCACCCATTACAATGAGACCACTCTTTTCTATTTCCATCTAGGTAGGTCACCCATTACAATAAGACCATTCTCTATTTTTTTATGTGGGTAGGTCACCCATTACAATGAGACCACTTCACATTTTTCATTTGGGTAGGTCACCCATGACAATTCGATCATTTTAAAAAACTTTGAATTTCAAAAAAAAAAACAACCTTCTTGTTTTTTCGTTGAGTGCGTTTTCTAGCCTTCACTTCAAATATTTTCAAAACAATTCATCATTTCTTGATATGTTGAGTCTGTTATCCTTTTCTTTTTCTTCTTTACAAAGTTTACTATCTAAAAATAGGCAATTGTCATAACTTATTTTTGGGTTATTCCCTAAATTCACTTTTTCTCTTTCAAAAAATCAAAAAAAATATTCGAACTAAAAAATAAAAAAATCCAAAAAATAATAGCAATGAGAAGAGGATGCCGAAGCGCCCTGAAAATGGCTAAAATTTGGTTGAGGAGGTTCAAAAATACAAAGATTGGAATTTAACAGTATATCATTGACCGTTAATGAAGAAAATTTGATTTAAGAAAGAAAAGTACAAACTTAGATGTTTATAGACTCAATTAAATTTTATTGAAGGTTAAATTGAATTTATGGAGGGTTTGATTACAAGAAAATTGATTTTTAAGTCAATTTGGGCTTTAATTGGAAGTAATTAAAGTTTTTGGGTCAAATTAAAATTTTTTAGAGTTGATTTGGTCAAATCATGAGCTTAATTGCATAAATATTGAAGTTTGATGGCCAATTAAGGTCTTGATTGAAGAAATTCAAAACCAAGGACCAAACTGAAAAGCGTATAAATTGAAGGATTGATTTGAAATCTGACTCGTTTTGGCGCCAGTTTCCATTTAAATGAAATGACGCGTTTTGGGAAAAACGACATCGTTTCATACACTCTTCATTAGAAAGAAAGAAAAAAAAGAGAAGCCTGAAATAGTGTCGTTTTGAACGGCACTATGGGTCTTCTTCTTCCCCTAGACGTGCGAGGCAAGGGAAGAAGAAGCAGCAGTCTTCCCATGCATTTCTCCTCTTCCTCTCTCTCCCGAAACCCAAAATAACCTGACAAAACACCCCACTTGCCCGAACCCTGACCCATGGCTTACCACAAGATGAAAAAACAAAGGGGACAAGCCCCTACTGGTGCCCCTAAAGCGACTGCCCAATGGCCGCCTAGCCACCCCCTACCCCTGTGCCATGACTGGACATGGGTAGTAGCCCTCTCTCCCCCTTTTCCTCTTTATAAATACTAGGGGAGAGAGACGAGAAAGTGGGGGGAGAAGGGTCTGAGACCGAAAAAAGGATAAAAAACAGAGGCAAATAAAGAGATAGAAAAGAGGAGAGAAACCGAACAGAACAGAGAGAAACAAGGAAAAATAATGGGGAAAGAATAGAGAGAGAGACAAGAGATCAGAAAAAAAAAAAAAGAGAACGAAGGATATGTATTGAAAAAGAGAGGAACAAACTAAAGCAGACGGGGAGGAGGAAAAATAGAGGACGATGCCTCTGCATAGGGAAGAAAAAAAAAGAAACTACCGCAGCGCCGTCTGGAACCACTACCACTAGCACGAGCACCACCGTGAGCCTCCACAGCAGCCACTGCAGGTCAGTTCCCTCGCCTCTCTCTTCTTTCTTTCTTCTTCTTCGCTGTAAAATGAATAATGGAGAGAGAATTAATTCACTCTCCACTATTCACGTTGCATGTGAACAATGAAGAGTCTCTTCACTGTTTGCTTTCTGTTTTCTAGGCCGGACAGCACCGCCCCAACCCAAAATGACTAGGCCAGGTCTAGCCCAATCCAAAAAAAAAATTTTCAAAAAAATATTTTCTAAAATTTGTGATTTTCCCATGTAATTTTCTACTGAATTTTGCTTAATATAGATTTTTATTTTTATATCATAAAGATACAAATCCAGTATTAAAATACCAAGTTTTCATCAAAACGATGGAAAATGTTTTTTTTTTTTAATATCATTTTGTTTTCATGCATATGGCCAAGTCTCTCAAAGCTAAAAAAAAAATCATAATGTATTTTCATGCAACAAACAAAATTCAAAAAATAGGTTTTAGCATGCATTTTGGCTTTAATAACCAGTTTATTAAAGTCACGAGAACTTGGCCAATATTTAAAAAAAAATTCAAAAAAATTATTTTGTTTTCTTTTAAAATCTGGGATTACAAATTTACACGTAAGACATACTCTTAATATTACAATTACTTTTTTTGTTGACGTTAAAATATTTAGATTTTACCCGATAAGATAAGAATCTCCTTACTAGGAAGGATTTTTCTTAAACGTAGATAGACCAACAATTAAAAATACGATAAAAACATAGCATGTATCAGACAATAAAACAATACAGCCTACCTTAGGTAGAGCATATTTAGGGTGTTAATACCTTCCATTTACGCAACCAATCCTCGTACCTAATCTCTAAGACTAGTTAGGGTTCTTAGTTACCAAAATACTAAGTGGCGACTCTCATTCCATTTTCCACTGATACGAGACAAGAATTCCTTTTCTGCCTATATTTTCCAGATAGATTGACACTTACACCTGAGAGTGGACGATTGTCGCGACGCCGCACACACGACAATAGCTAGCACTACTTTAGTTGAGAAGTTAAATTTTCCTACTTCAAAACACCATAGACCATATAAGTCGTGTCATAACCTGATGTTTTACCCTCATTTTCAAAATATCTTTCTAAAATCCAAAGATAGCAAAACAATTCAAAAAACATGTTTTCGATACATTTCGACCATTTGCACACCCTATTGATAATTTAAAATTATTTTTTTCTTGTTGATATCTTTAAAAAAAAATCAAATTCAAAGAAATATGTTTTTGATACATTAAGCCCATTATGTATTTCTTAATTGAATCAATGTTAATGTTATTTTTTGAAAAAAAATACAAAGAAAATAAGAAAATAAAAAATCAAAATAAAGAGCAAAATGGACAAAGGGCTAAAATGCAAAACAAGAAAAAAAATAAAAGACCACAACAAAATTGAGTTATTGTGGATTATATACTATAAAAAAAGATGACATAGTTTATGAGTTATAAATAGATAAGTGAATTGTCAAGAAAGGGGGTTACTAAAAAAAAAAAACAATATTCATCATCTTTTCCAACAAAGCCCTAACCACCATAATTTTTTATATGAGAATGTGAGCTAAAATATGAAGAAATAAACCCTAGAAAAACATTATTCATTTTTTTCTTCCTTTTTCCCACAAAAAAATCCTAACGTTGTCTTTCTCTCTCTAAACCCGAAATTTCTTTCCTTGATTTCTCTTACCTTCGACCTTTATTTTTTATAAGACCATCACTATTTTATGCAACTCAAAGCCCTAAAAAATCCCTTAATCAATTGAAACCAATAGCCCGTGCATCATCATCAATAAAATTAAAACTTCTCTCTTTAATTTCTCTCTCCTTTGACCTCCAAACCAGCGAGTTCATCACTATTCTTTTTCTTATTAAAGGGTTCTACACGATCATATAAACCCTACAATCTAATAATCTCAATGTGAACAGATCTAAAAGTTAAAAAATGAACCAATATGAAGAAAAAAGACCATTGTGGCTTTCCATTGTTAGATCTCCCCCACCACCAGAAGGTGGCCTACGACGCCATCACATGAAGGAGGATGGCCTAGCACACCCTATAGAGTCATCCATGCACTAGTCAAATATTAGTGGCATGTGAAACAACACATCAACCATGACAACTCCTTTAGGAGTGTTTTAGCCACACGCTGCTATTGCTTTTCTTCTTTCCATCAGGTTTTCACCACTATTTCAACTCCTCCTAGTCATCCTCAATCATTCTAAAAGTCTATTTTAAAACCTAAACATCTATTGAATAATTATTTTGCCTATTCGATGCTTTTGATGTGTTTTTTTATAAGGTTTTGATTAGGCATTATTCATTGAATGGATATTTATGTTGGAATGAATACAATCTTGCATTTTGAGATTATTATTGATTTTAATGTGTTGTGATGAGGTTTTAAGATTGAACAATATTTATGAAATTGATAGTTGTGTTTGAATGCATTCAACTAGATCATTTAATCATCATCCTTAACATCACAACACGTTTTTTATATAGATATATATGGACATTGATTCAACAATATATATTGACATGATCTTTTGCTTTAAATAATATAAAATCAATGTCAATTCATATATGCATTCATGTTGGGGTTTATAAACTTTTTTTTATAAATCTCATTAAGGTTACGATCCACGTTAAAAGGCTTATCAAACTGACATTCCAAGCCTTTTAAAACCCATCTTTATTTTCATAAAAATTGTTTTGCTATTTACTCTTAGTATTTAAGGTTGCCTTAGATATTAAGAGAAGTAGTGCATCATCTTTATTTTTTAAAAAACAAAACTTTCAGTCTAGTATTCATCGGTGACAAAATTGAGAGTATTAATAAATTTCCAGTCTAGTATTCGCCGATAACAAAATCGTGAATATTAAAAAACTTTTAAATCTAATATTCACCAATCACATCTAAGTATAAATCGAGATTATTAAGCCTTTATTCAATAAATATTGTGAATGAACCCAAGTGCTATAGGATAAGTGAATTTCATTGAGAAACCTTCCATGAACCTTTTTTAGGATTTGGGTTGAGTTCTACGACATCAATATAAACCCATGGATCGTTCATTAATATGACTTGATTGAAAATTAGTCATAGGTTATGATTTGAAGTTACCAACCTTAGAATTGAATAGGTAATAACTAAGAGTGAAAAAAATAAACTAGATTTTATAATGGTTAGGAATAAACCAACAAAATAGGGTTTAACTAAAATTAATAGACTTGCTATCACCAATAGATTACACTTAACAAACTATTAGGAATAAATGAGAAGATTAGCAATACTACTTATTTTAGGTAGGATGTTTTAGGATGATAGTATCTTTTCTTTAGCATAACCAATCTCTTAAAATAAGTCTACATTGATTAGTTAGGTTTTTCTAGTAATTATAATACTATGTGACAATTTTTTTTATTATTTTTACTCCATTCTCAAACAAGTTTTTGTTTTTATAGGTTTGCTTGTGATGTTGGGTGTGACAAGATGGAATGGTTGAATGAGTGTGGAAAAGAAAAGATTATAAAACAAGTGCAGGATGAAAAAAATGTACTTGCACTGATTTTGCCTAGACTTTCATATCCAAATAGTTGCCATATATTTACTGACTTCCCAATGTTATGCAATCAGATTACTCAATTTACTCAGTTCGTCACCTTCCTCTTCTAAATGATTCCATCTCTGAAATTTATTTGCCAAATAACAAAGTTTCCTGACCAGGTTTAAATTGTTAGGACGCTTTGAGTAGCATTGACCCAACAATTGATGAAACGGAAATTAAAAATGACATTTCAGAGAAAGGTCTCCAACCCTAATTCTGAGCTGATGATCCTAGAACTAACTGGCAATGATCACATAAAACCTCGAGGGTGGCAAGTCAAGACTTTAAGATTGTAAGTTCATCCCATAGAGTACTCTTTTCAGTGACTGTGTTTGCAGCGTAAACCCTAACTATTTCACAATGAAACATTTTTGTAGCGTAAGAACCAAAAAGAAGTATTCATTGTCCACCAAAAAAGCAAATGCGGTTTAATGAGTCAACTAATGGTTATCTAGGGAATACCAATATCGACAAAGGGAAAGTTGAAAGTTGAAACTACAGAAGAGGAATTGAATGAGCATCTGTCTGTCTGGGGTCTGACAGGACCCCTTCAGTTTCCTTTCACATGCAAATGCCATCTTGCTCTAAGAATACCTCTCTGATTTTTAAGACATAACTAGACTAGTATTATTATTACCTTACTAGCTAGCTCAACCTTTGTTGACTTTTGTTGCACAGTAAATCCTTGTCTGAGTGATATTGGGAAGGAATTCCTTTTATTCTCAACCCCAAGAGGATCTTGTATACAATTCCAAGGAGTAGATAAAGTTCCCAACCATTTCCACCCATCGATTATAAACTGACTTTATTTCTTTTTTTCCCTTTTACAAGAATTAAAATGACTTGGACCTTCTGATTCTTTTTTCCGTGTGTATTCGAGGTGTTATCAAAATGAAACATGATTGCAGTCGATCAAGAAATTCCACTTTTTGCTTAGCTTTATTCGCCCATCAAGTTGTGAAATCTCCAAAATCAGGTTTTTGATAGCTTACCGGTTCAAATGGCTCGGTTTGGACCAAAAGATCCAAAGTGGTAAGCTTGGAATTCGATTTTATATTTTTAAAATCAAATAACTTCAGTTTAATTCATACACTTTTTAGTTAGTTGGGTTGTTTTTTCATAGGCTTTGATTTAATAGACCTTTAGTTTATATTGTGTTTTTTCATTTTGGTTTTTTTTTTAAAAAAACTTAAACCGAATTGAGCTAAGTGAATTTTTTAAAAATTTTCAAATGAAATTATCCGCAAAAAAAACTTGAAAACCATTAGTTAATTTCGGATCTATTTTTATCAATATTTTGGATAATTCGGTTAATTTTCCCACCCTATGGATACCTTACTATAGAATCATCAAGCAAATGTGGATTATAAAAATAATTAAAGGGTTTGTCTAGCTCTCGAGTGTCCAAAATCTACTTGTTAAGGATTATTGTGAACTTAAAATATATATCATGGAGCTACATGCATTAATGTTCTTTGTGTTTCAAGAAATTTCGAGTTCGAATATCTTTTTTATAATAATAAAAAAAGTATATGACATTATAATTAAGGTACATCAAATTAAGTATAGAATGCAAAGTTAAAACTATAAATAAATTAATTATTGCGCAGTTAGTAGACATGGGGACCATAATCCATTATCGGTCTCTGGTAATTTGCATGCCTCAATTAAATCCTGCAGAGCCGCTTGTGTTGTCAGATTCGAGCTTCCATTTGAGTACTTGAAAGTAAACCAAATTATATACTATCCAAAAAAACCTTGCTTAATGCAATATAATCAGTATTGTTCGACATTAATGCCTAAATTGGAAAGAGGGAGCTTCAAAGCTGATGTATGAAAGCAAAGGGGGGCATAAGATTGTTAGTTCCAAAGGTATAATTTTATCACGTGTACCATTTCTTTCTTTATTACGGAGTATAAGTGTCTCAAATAACCATTTTAACCCAATAATTTAAGTTATTAGATGAGGTTTTAAGATATGATTTATATTATTTTCTAATACATCCCCTCAAGTGAAAGCCTTTTGAGTTTAAAACTTGCATAGACCCATATTATCTCATACTTAATTTTTATTAAATAAATGGAGGTGGTGATATTTGAACTCATAACTACTTAGTCATTAAGAAGATTTTAATATCATGTAAAAAAATCATCTCAATTTAATAACTTAGATAAAATTTTAAAATATAATTTATATTATTTTCAATAAAATACTCCGTTGCAACATTTTTGTTCGGGAAGAAATTATCATGTACTAATGCATGGACAAAAACGCATTTATTCCAAAACTTCGAGTCATGAAACTTTCATGATATTTGTATAATGAGATTTCAAGGCTTTCCTTCAATAACATGAGTGGTTCGCTTGGTTGTTTAGGGGGGCAGCATGCTCTTTCTTTGTTAATGGCTTAATGCCACCCCTATTAGCATTGTTTTCCCCAGATATTGCCACCCTTGTTGTTTTAGGTTAAGAAGATACAATTCGAATTCCAAGGAAAAACAAGATTTGGAGAATACATTGGTGATATTTGAATCAATAAATTTGAGGTTTTTTTAAAAAGTTTCTTTTTTTCAGAAGGGAAAAATTAAGAAGGGACCAAGATGACAAGTGTGAAAATGCCTGCATGTATTTGGGCGCCATGCACATACCAGAGAGTAATTACTGCAATGGAGAAAGCAGATGACTACATTTACTAGTTCTGAACTACCCACCTTACATCCTGTATTAAAGCTCCTTTCACGATTACAAAGATCTCAACTCTTACTTTACAACTCTTCAATTATCACTCCTACTGTCTTACTTCCTCTCTTTAGCTAAAGATCATGGCTACCTTCAAGCTGCCTTGCATGCTGGTGATTTTCTTGGTGCTGGGTGTAGGTTTAGGCCAAAATGTGGATCCGTTTGGATCACAAGTAGGAAGGAGAAGGGAGATGGTGCCTGCTATGTTTATATTTGGAGACTCACTCATTGACAATGGCAATAACAATAACCTTCCTTCTTTTGCCAAGGCCAACTATTTCCCTTATGGTATTGACTTCAATGGTGGTCCTACTGGTCGTTTCTCCAATGGTTACACCATGGTTGATGAAATTGGTAAACCTCTCACTGCCCTCTTCTTTGGCTTTCCTTGCTTTTATGTTAAGCTTTCATGTAGTATTTGAGTTCAGGATGCCATGCAGACATAAAATATATTTTTTCTTCATGGCCATTGTTTCCTTTCTTTCATCTTCTTTGATAGTCAGACGAAATATTGTTTATAGGAGACAGACCTCTATATTTTTTGTACTTACTTTAAACCACTTGGAATATTGAGACAGTAGTTTGATGTTTAGCACACTCTTTTCCATATTATTAGGGTCGGTTTTTACACCTTTCATTTACCTTTTCCTTTGGTTTCTTGAAAGGAAAAGTCATTTTTTTCATTCTCCAAATGATAATTACAAATATTGCAATGCAGCATTCTCTATGAAGTTGGCTAAGCACACACATTTGTGATTGTTAATACAAGGCATTTGACCAACAGTATGATGACACCATAATGCAGTCCTGTTTTGATCTCCTGTTTGTGATTACCAAATTTTGCTTTGGTCCATTTTCTTCCGCAGCTGAACAACTAGGACTTCCTCTGATTCCTGCTTACTCTGAGGCATCAGGAGATCAAGTGCTTAATGGTATCAACTATGCCTCTGCGGCTGCCGGAATCCTTGATGTCACAGGCAGAAACTTTGTAAGCATATCCATTCATACAGACAGAATTAAGTAGCATGCATCATCACACATATTAATGAAGCCTTAAAGATATGCAAGCATGGTTGCTGAATCATTTTTCGAGGGGGTCATTTGATACCAATTTTATGTTTTTCAAACCTATTGGATTTCTTTACATGGTTCATTATACTTGGACCATTGATCTAGTTATTCTGGGACCTTCTTGTGTATTTACAGTTTCTGTATTTAATGCAATATAATTCTACGTTGCCTACGAGAGCCAAGCAATTTACAGTGTCTGTGGCAGACATTAAATGACCCTTTCGTATTCGCAGGAATAGAATATAATCAAGTAGATGTTTGGTTGGCCATCACACATGACTAAATTAAACTTGCATACTGGTATTGATATAACATGGACTAATTTTTTTGGATGTATTATTGTTTTGATCAGGTTGGTCGCATACCATTTGATGAACAGATAAGGAATTTTCAGAACACGCTCGACCAGATTACAGATACACTTGGAGCAGATGATGTAGCTAGGCAAGTTGGACAGAGCTTATTTTTTGTAGGGATGGGCAGCAATGACTACCTTAATAACTATCTCATGCCTAACTATCCAACGAGGAATCGGTATAATGGCAGACAATTTGCAGATCTCTTGACTCAAGAATATAGCCGCCAACTAACTAAACTTTACAATCTTGGAGCACGTAAATTTGTTATTGCAGGGTTAGGAGTGATGGGGTGTATTCCTAGCATCTTGGCCCAGAGCCCTGCAGGAAATTGCTCTGATTCAGTTAACAAGCTAGTTCAACCTTTCAATGAAAATGTGAAGGCTATGCTCAAAAACTTCAATGCCAATCAGTTGCCAGGAGCAAAATTCATTTTTATTGATGTTGCTCATATGTTCCGAGAAATCCTCACCAACTCCCCAGTATATGGTATGTGCCTCTTGGCTCTAATAAATTGTGTGTATTGTATCTTGAGTAGTTTTTTTTTTTTTAATTTTCGCTGATATTTCTTTGTAGGATTTAGTGTTATAAACCGTGGATGCTGCGGCATTGGGAGGAATAGAGGTCAAATTACATGTCTTCCATTCCAAACACCTTGTCCTAACAGAGAACAGTATGTGTTCTGGGATGCATTCCACCCAACAGAAGCTGTGAATGTTTTGATGGGAAGAAAGGCCTTCAATGGGGACTTGAGCAAGGTCTATCCTATGAACATACAGCAGCTTGCCAATCTTGAAATGGAATCCAATTAACAGGAATCCTTGTTTCATTCATGCCATCATAATTTTTATTGCATCACTGATTTATGAGAGTCGTAGTTTATTTTGTATTTAAAAGCAAAGAACTGGTGTGCATGTGCATGTTCTAATTGCTACCATTAATGCAACTACTTTGATTTGGTTTTGTTCCCTATCCCTTTCAAAAAAAAAAAACCTCTCTATCTTGGATACATTTCTCTTTTGGTGTGATTGTCTATGTTTCGGAATAAGTGAGAAAGAAAGCAGAACGAACAGGCTGCCCCGCAGCCTAGTTCTTGATACTGAGCAGTAATTAATGCAGTTGAAATAATTTCAACAGAAATGTTGCCTTTTTTAATTTTTCTGTCTACAAATATGTTTGCAGTAGTTTCACCAGTGCATTTTGTATGGTGAGTCTTAAATTCTAAAATCAATATCTTCAACCAAAATCTGCAAGCATTGTAAGCTGATCACTGGTATTGCTATGTGCTCTGACACGCAGTGGAACTATGCTCCCTCAAGCTCAAAACTAGTGCCCCGCCCCAAATCGTATCCTGGCCCTAGACGTCTAACTTCCAACTGCGGTGACTAATTGCAGCAAGTGTTCACTACAAGACATCTTGTATTTGATCAATCAAATAGGAACCCAGCTAACACACAGACTCCTTTTCCAGTGTCCAAAATAAGAGGCCTAGCTGTTTTTCATTTTGTTTTTCCTTGCACATTTAATAACTTTTCTCTGCTACAATGAGACTTGAACTTCTAGAGACACATTAGTTTTGGCGATTCTTGGGGACCATGTTTGGAGACTTTGTTTCAAGGAAACTCAGCCTTGAAAGGAAAGATACTTGCCTTGGATTCCCGAAAACGTGTTTCCGTTGCTATAATGAAGCAGTAGGAAATTTTAAATTGCTTTTATTATCTCAATCTCACCACATTTATTACAGAAGGAATGGAAGGTGGTAGCACTGAATTGGTGTTAAGAAACAAGGAAACAATTACACCATCTTCCACACATTAACATTAAGCGCATTAACTCAATAGCTGCGAACAAGATACTAAAAACCAACCAAACATATGTAGTGCTATTACAGGAAGACGGGCATAAAGAGTTGAATTTGATCCCTCTCTCATAGCATTGTCAATTGTTGTATACTCATTGGATAAGTGTAAGTCTGTGAATTATATGTTACTTGAGCGAGAAAGATGTTTGCCACTTCTGTCGGGTGAAAGGCATCCCAGTATAAGTATTTACTGCGATCCTGGCATATCTGTTGAAGAGGAAGACATGTTATCTGCCCATTGTTCCTCCCCACTCCACAACATCCCTTGTCTATGACTTCAAATCCTGTATATCATTCTCACAATTCAAAACATGCATACTTGTAGGTAATTAAGCAGGATTTTGAGGTTTCTATGACAAATTAACGTGCAACTAATAATTACCCAAGGAGGTTCCATTGAGAGACAGATCATTAGAGCTTTTATACGAATCGAGGTAAACAAACTTGGCTCCAGGCAATCGGCCATTGTTGAAATTTTGAACTAGCTTGAGGAGCCCCGAGTTGAATAAAGAAATAGCATTGTTGATTTTCTCATTGCAGCGGCTGTTGGTACCATTATACCTGGCGAGCTCGTATGGAATGCAGCCAATTTGGCCAATTGCAGTTACAATCACCTTCCGAGCTCCCAAGGCATATAGTTGCTGAGATTCGAAGGAGAACATGTTCATTCTCTCGGAGAAAAATATTTTGAAAAAAAAAATTTGATAATCGATCTACTTACGGTCAACTGACGAGTGTAATCCCGAAGAAGTACAGCCGCAAAAGCATTTGAAGTGAAATCACGGCTAGTTGAGTAGAAGTCGGACATGAAATAGTTGTTGAGATAATCATTACTTCCCATCCCAGAATAAAAGATGCATTTGCTTAAATAGCTAGTGAGTGCATTGTTATCTCCTCTGAAATATCTCCTCATTTGTTCCACTGTCATGCCAAAGTTGGCTACTTGCTGGTTCATTGAGGTGTGACCCCCCTATCAAAACATGCACATAAGGTTAATGAGCTCTTTTTATTCAAACTTATTTACTAATCATATTGTCAAATTATGCTCCATCTTGCATATGCATCAAGAGATTAATGGTAAGAATGTGGCCAAGTACCAGATTGTTTCCAGTTTCATCTCTGATGCCAGCCGCTCCAGATGCATAATTCACTCCCCTTAATAGCGCTGGGCCCCTGGTTCTCGCATAGGGTGGGATGTAATTTCGAAACCCAAAAAGTTGAGCTGCAAAAATACATGCAATATAGTTAAGTTAGATATATATACATCTTCACGCTGTGGGCATAATATAGCAACCTCCATGGTTGTTTTTTCTTTTCTAAAATTCCAAGTGCATATCATAAAACGAAACTTACCCAAGGCATCGACATATGTTCGACCATTGGTAAATCGACCAGTGACACCCTGCGGAAAATCAATGCCATAAGGCCTGTAATTGGCCCTAGAAAGTGTAAGCAACCTGTTGTTGTTTCCATTATCTACCAATGAGTCTCCAAAAATGAAAAAACAAGGTACTTGGCCTTGCTGTGGCTGTGCACAAGCTCGAGTGGCTAACAACACTAATATTAAAGTGACTGACAAAACCAAATCTGTACTGAAACTCCTCATGTTTCCCCTTATGCTTGATTACGATATGAAGGTACGTATCCTCATGGTGATGGTGCTCAATTTATAGTCCACCAAGATGGGTTCGGATTCGAATTCGCTATTATTGGAATCACAGTTGCTGTTGCTTTAAGCTATTCGACATAGCATATATCATATGAGATAAAAACGATCATACAAAAGCAATTGGAAGAACTTTTAGTTGTAGTCATGTGTTAATTGTTAAAGTATGAACCAATGAAGTTGCGGTGATAGGGGAGATGAATCTCGTGATCTATCAAGGCTACAACATACTTCCAACTGTCAACTACATTGTTATATAGGTGTAAGCAGTCAAGTAGAATTAAAAACATGCATAGATGTGATGGTCAACAGTTTATGAGAAAATACATGTACTTATTGGCAATTACTCGTAATATTGCACCAAAAAAACCAATATAGCAATGCCAAGGCAAGGCAGGGCAGGGCTACAATGTAAAATAGATCGTTGGCTATAGATGGTTTTACTGAGATCATATAGAAGAAATGCCAAACAAACTTGAAGTTATATGAAAGCTAACTCATAATACATGACTTGAAAAACAAAAAACAGTGGTACGCGCTCGTGACATGAAGTCATTGAAGAAACAAGATATGAAGTGGACATTTCTACTTGAACCAATTGTGGTCAGCAGCTTTGTTATATAAGATCTGTATAGATATACATGGAAGTAAATAAACACAATGAATTGCAAGAATGATCACAAGATAAGATCCAGTAGCTCTAGTCAAGGAAGCGTTTTGCAATTGTCATGGGATTGTTTTGCAGCTATAAAGGACCATGAGATGTTCCTTTCCTTGCTAGACTATTTCTATTATTGGCACAATTTTCTTGACTGCATATGTGGGAGTGATATTTTCTGACACCCTCCCTCATACTCTATGGGTAGAGAGATATGTTGAGTTTGTTTTGAAACCGAGATGAGGACAGGACTTAGTAAATCCATCTACTATCTGATTGTCACTTCCAATAAATTGAATATGAAGAGCTCCTCGTGCTTGACATTCTCGTATAAAATAGCAATCAATTTCTATATGTTTTTTTTGCGTGCATGCAGTATTGGATTGGGAACAAGATAAGTAGTGCTCATATTTTTACGAAACAGGGTGGGAGGATTAGCCAAGAACACACTTAGATCACAAAGTAAAAATTGTATCCAACATAAATATGTTATAACAACAGCAAGTGCTCGATATTCAATTTCAATAGTAGAGTGTGAAACTGCTAATTGTTTTTTAGAGCATCATGATAGAGGTTAGGACCAAGAAATAAACTACTTGTTGTTGAACGATAATTATCTAGTAATCCAGCCCAATCCGAATCAAAGAATACATTAAAAGAGAACGAAGATACTGGGAGAAAAGTGATACCGTAGCCAACAATACCTTTATGATAATGTGATATATATACGTTTGACAGCCTCAAAGTTTACTATTATGGGAGAACGTGTGTATTGATAGACTTGATTTACATCATTGGATAAATATGGTCTTGTCATGGTGAGTTATGGTAATACTCTAACAATACTATGATATGATGTAGCATTATTAAGAGAATCATCATAAAATTTGGACATTGTAGAGCCACACACCACTGATATGAAAACTGGTTTAGCACAATTCATAGAACACTCTAAAATCTCCATATCATACTTTATTTGAGTGATAGTGATGGATTTAGAATCATAATAAAAATCCATTCCCATGAAAAATTTAAGGATCCCATGAAAAATTTAAGGAACCAAGATCTTTCGTATCGATGTTAAGTACTAAATAAGACTCTCAATACCCTTTGTATCACTACCAAAAATAAAAATATCATCAATATGGAGAAGTAAAAGTATACATTTACTTTATATATGTCAAACAAATAGTTAGAGATTGACAATAAAATCAGAGGTTTCTCCAAAATCAATGCCTTGTTGTTGATAAAATTCCTTTACAACAAGGTGAGCTTTGTGCCTATTAATAGTCCCATCTGAATGATGTTTGGTCTTAAATACCTATTTGCAACCAATAACATTAAGATATGGTATAGGTGGAACGAGGGACAACATGCCATTTCAAATCAAAGCATTAAACTCTTCCAACATTTTTGTTTACCAATGAAGATATTTAACTAATTAGAAGTAACAAATAGGATTTGGTGTAGTAGTTAATAAAGAGGAGTAACATTCTATAATTAGATGTTTTATAGCTATCAAGACTTTAGGCTTATAAATGCCATATTTTAAACAAGTTATCATAGGATGGGTTAGTTATTTAAATGGAGGTTCAAATGTTTCATTCGGGGAGGCTATAAATAATGGATTTTGTGTATTTATTGATGAGTTTGCATGTAGTCATAGGGCATGCGCGACGTCGAGTGATGGCGGGTCTGCCTTTTGAGAGGTGTGTTGAAAAAAAGGTTTGGAGGTAATTATAAAATTATGATTATGAGTTCAAGAGTCACCACCTAGTATTCTGGTTGCTAGGAAACCTATGGTCTGCGAGAGTTCGGGTAAGGGATTAGTTGTGCAGGGACAAGACGCATCACACCAGTGCACCCTACCTAAGATAAGTTGCAATGTTGTTTGATTGTTATTCTAAGTCACATTTCTATCCATTGGTCTTATCTAAGGTTCAAGGTAAATCTCTTTTTGTAAGAAAGTCTCTACCTTATTGGGTAAAAGTTTAGTTGCTCTAAAGCTCAAATTTTAGCATTGCATTTATTTCTTAAATATAACTAATTCCTAACATTTCGAACAGAATAATTTGTATTTTTTGTATTTAGATCAAATCCTAATGGATAATCATAAACCGGTTACGATATTCATTTTTGTATTTTTAAAACATGGTAAAAATGTGATTTTTTGTTTATTATGAAAATATGCTTGGAAAACTTTTAGGATTTAGCCGTATGTACAAAAACAAAACAAAAATTAAATGAATTTTTTTAAAAAAAAGTTTTGGAGGAAACTAGGTATTTTTAATATCGAGTATATATCTTACAGTGTAAGTCTACAACTAGATATTATGCAAAATTATTGAAAAAACTTACAAAAGGCCCATAAATATTTTTTAAAAAAAATGCCCTTTGAAAAGTTTGAAATTTTCCTTTTTTATATTTTAAAATTATTCAAAATTATAAATTGAGCTGAACTCGGCCTAGCCATCTGGGCTAGACCGAAACAGGTCCACCCTGACTTAGTCGGGTGGGCTAACTAGCGGCCCAACAAACCATTCTTTTTTTGGGTGGGCTAGACCCGACCTGCTATCTGGGTTGGGTCGAAATAGGTCCAGTCCACAGCCCACATGGTTGTTGGCCCGACCTAGCAACCATGTTAATTAATTTTGTCTCCTACATGCAGAATAAATTCTTATTTTGCATGCAGGAGTTGAACTCATAGTGGAGGAAGAAAAAAAAAGGAGAAGAAGAGAGAAGGGGATTACCTAGCGTGGAAAGAGAGGTCGGCTGGTCTTGCTGTCGACTGGTGGTGGTGTTGGCTGCTGGAAGAAAGTTTATGGCTACTCTTGATGTGAGGGTGGCCCGCTAATGGTTGAGTGGGTGGCTCGTGACGAAGATGTTGGTAGAGAGGTTGGTGTCGAGTCGTGGTTATCATAACTCATTTCTAGGTTATTCCCCAAATTGATCTTCTTTATTTTCAAAATAAAAAAATTAAAAAATAAATAATAATAGCAAAAGTCTAGTATTTTGGCAAAAACAAGCTGAGAGGATTTCAAATATAGAGGAAGATCAAGCTGCAATTTCATATGGAATTGAGAGCATAATTACACCCCTATTATACCTAAAACTAAAGAGATAATACAAATTCAAGGTCAAATTAAATCATTATTGGACGACTATGCATAAAAATTAAGTCTAAGAACATAATTAGATTTTTAATAGGTCAATTTGATTTAATTATGGGTCAATTAACATTTAATTATGTTTAAGAATTAATTTTGGTCCAATTAAAGGATTTAATTAGATGCAAGGACTTAATTATACTTTAAATGAGTCAAATTATTTTTTGAGGGGCTTAATTGGTGAAACATTAAGTTTAAAAGCCTAATTTGAGCTTAATTGAGAAGATTGAAATTTTAGAAGACCAAACTTAATTTTTACAAAGTCAACATGTTCAAATTGGAGGTAAAATTGCAAGAAAATCAAGATTTTGGGGTCAATTAGGGGTTGAATTGAAGAAATTCGCAACCAATAACTATTTTACAAAAGGCACCGAACTATAGAGACTCAATTGATTGAATTCAGGGGTGAAATTGAAACAAATTAAAATTTTAATGGTTAATTAAGGGTTAAAATGCATAAAATCAAGATCAAGGACTAATGTGAAAAAGCGCTAAAATATGGGGTTGGCATTGAAGTTCAACAGAGGCAAAGTTGCATAAAATTGAAAGTTTATGGTCAATTAAGGGTGAAATTAAAATAAATTAAAAGTCAAAAGACCAAATTAAACTTTATCCAAATCCTTAAATTAAAACACTAAAAATCAAAATGGCGTCGTTTCATTTAAATGAAAATGCGTGTTTTGACCGAACAGGAAAAAAAAAAAGGACAAACCAAACAACGTGTCATCTGGAACTTTTCATCTTCTTCATCATTGGTTTTGCCCAAAAGCTACTCGGGTGACCTCTTTTCCAAAGCATTCAATGCTTCATCTCTCCACCAAGTTTGAAAAACTTACACGCAAACGATGACCTAACATCTGACTACACCCTAATATCATCTTTTATGGCCGATTGACACCATAGTGGCCTCGGCGCCGCCCAAAAATTCCCAACCCAACCAACCCTTATGCAGCAACTTTTTCAGGTCATGATGGCAATTTTGAGACAACGGTTGGGATCCTTCAGAGATGAATCAAGGGCCAAGATTTGGCACCATTAAAGACAAAATGTCCCTCTTCCACCCCCTATAAATAGACGTGGATTCCATGGCTAGAGGACGAATAAAATCTGGTGTATAGTTGACAAAAAACCAGCTTCCCTCCCCAGTTTTTTTCTCTCCATAATTAGTTCTCTCTTTTCTTTCTCTCTCTTTACTGCCTCCTCAGCCAACGCAACCTCAGAACCACCATGAATGACTATAATACAACCTCCTCCTCCAATTTATCTCCTCGTCAGCAACAGAGACAACCGCTGCTAGCTTCTCTCCTCTGCAAGTTTTCTTTTTTTTTCCTTACTCGCCAATTAATATCGGTCACCATTTCCTCCACCAACTACTCCTCAGCCACCAATAAAACCTCCTCATTGTAGTTGGAGCCCTTATGCTAGGTAACCTTCTCCTTTTTCTCCTTTTTCCTTTACATCCCTTTTTCTGCAGCAAGGTTGTTGCATGCAGAATAATAATTCATTCAGCATGCAGAACAATAATTCATTCAACATGCAGCACAAATAATTAACATGGTTGTTGGGTTGGGCAAGCAACCACGTGGGTTGTGGGCTGGACCCATTTTACCCCAGCTCATAAAGATGGACCGGGTCAAACCTAACACATAAAATAAAAAAGCTAGGTTTGTTGGGCCATTGTCGGCCCAACCCATCTTGAATGGGTCTGACCTAGATGGTTGGGCCAGGCCAGCCTGTAAAAAAAAAGGAACAGGTTTGCTAAGCCACTATCGACCCAACCTAACTCGCCTAGGTCCCAAGGGTCATTATTAATAATAATATAATAATAAAAAAAATTCCTAAAGGTCATTTTTTAAATATTTGTAGGCCCCTCGTAAGTTTTTTCAATAATTTTTCATAATATCGAGCTATAGACATACATTATAAGATACAGATCCGGTATTAAAAATATCTAGTTTCCTCCAAAATCTCAAAAAAAAAACAAAAAAAATTCAAAAAACTTGAAAATTCAAAAAAATAAATTTTCATTTAAAAAAATGTTTTGTTTTTTAATACAGTCAAATTCTAAAAGTTTTCCAAGCATATTTTCTAAAATATAGAAATCACAACATTTTTATAATCTATTATTTAAAAAAAATAGATATCATAACCAATTTATGATTGTCCAATAGGGTTTGGCCAAAATACAAAAAAAAAAAACCCATAACAATTATTCAGTTCGGAATGTTAGGAATTAGTTATATTTAGGAAATAAATACGATGTTATAATTTAGACTTTCTAACAAAGGGAGATCTTCCTTGGACATCACAAAAAGACTAATTAATAGAAATACAACCTAGCAAAATAATCAAACAACAATGCAGCTTATCTCAAGTAGGGTGCATTAGGGGTGATGCGTCTTCCCCTTGCACAACTAATCTCTTACTCAGACTCTCACAGACTATAGGTTTCCTAGTAACTTTAATCATAGGTGGTGACTCCTAAACTTCATAATCATAACTTTATGATTATACTCGAAACCCTTTCCTTTCCCAACACCTCTTAAGAGGCTAGCCCGCTATTCGATGTTGCTCTGCGACGAGATGGCAACTCCACTAGGGATGTATTGTCTGGTTGGATTAAGCTTTGCTTGTTTGATTGTTTGCCTGTGTATTTTTGTTGGTCTGTTTAATTTAATTTTAGAATGCCTTTTTACTTCATGTTCATGCATAAGTACATCAGGTATAGATTAATGCCTTCATGCATTTTAATTTTGCTAATAGACTCAATTCTAGGTTAGATGGCGAGTAACGGTTTGCCTCATAACTTTCAATCGGGGTTTAAATTCGTTATACATTAAACTATTAGTTGAGTATTTACTCGATAATGGTGATCACACCGTACCTCAATCATTTCTTGTAAACCCCTATAATGTCTTCATGTAAAGTAGTCACTAGGCAGTTCATAGACCTTTGAGACAGTTAGAAAACTTACCCCTCTTGTAATGACCTAAAACCTACCTTCACGGTTGAACTCCTTAGTAATTCACTTTGCATTAAGGCAAACCTAATTAAAATCTTGAACTCAACAAGATTTTTGAGCTAAGACCATGACTTTCATGACCTTTTCAGAATACAGGGAAAGATCCGAGATGATACAACTATCGCTCAAGAACCAAGGTTGAGGAATTACCACACATAACTAAAGTATACTACTCTCTAGAAAATATGAAGAAGTTGATGCCAATTCTAGGGTGCATAGATGAGAATATATTTGAGAAACAGTATGGGAGAATTGCTCGTTTGATAAGGATTTGATGCACCTCTAGGATCCGAGCTACAGATGTTTCACCTTCAAGGATGTTGATATGACCCCTACCATTGAAAAGTATGCTCAAGTCTTGAGTTTCCTAAATGACCCTCACAAAGTGTATTTTAGGTAAAGAATAGAGAGTACAGTTGTAGCGGTTGCAAAACCACTACATCGAGACCAAGTTGATCAGTACATGACATCTAATAGAGGGTTTAAGTGTAAGATGATTGAGAATAAACTGAAGACAAATAAAGAAAAAGGAAAGCTAGTTGAAGTAAGGTATCAGATGGTTGTTTTTGCCATTTTTGGGTTAGTTTTATTTCCCTCAAAAGTTGCTCGGATTATCAACATTAAAGCTGCTAACATCTTTATTGAGTATGAACAGGAAAAGAATAACCTCACTTCAACTATCTTGGCTGAAACTTTCTTATCTCTAAACCTTTATAGACTACATGGTAAAAGAGCAATGTGGTGCTGTACTTCTCTATTATTCATGTGGATAGTTAGCCACTTAGAGACATCAAGAGAAGTCTTTAATAATTTTTTATGGTTCAATATGAGGCCTCTTGGGTTGGTTTTGAATGAAGAGTGGAATGACCTAGATGAGAATGCATGGGTAAAAAAGTACCAACTCAGAGTAATTTCATATGGAAATCTCCTTGGGAAAATAGCTTGACTAATCTTATGAGCTGTGGTGACAAAGCATGGGTTCCACTAATCAGCTTGACTAGTTATATTAGCCATTCACCCTCATTGGTAGCCAGACAATTTAAAGTAGTACAATACATGTTAAAAACCTGGGGGTTAGTAGAGTTATCAGTTTGTTTTAAAAGGCTAATTTTTTGGTCAAGCTAAATGCCATTAGAAGTGACTAAAGGCAACTTGTTTTAATCCACAAGAAGAAGCATCAAAAGGAGTCCTAAATTAGCCCTAATTACTCAATATGGAGGAATGGTGGTTTGTCCAGGTTGCTCCAAAAGATGAAAGAGCAAAGTCAGATGCAAGATAAGCTATCGATTACCATGAAACCCAAAAGAAAAAGGGTTGCAATGAGGAAGACCTGCAAAAAGAGTTGGACAAGCTGAGAATTGAGCTCTGCAATAGCAAAAGTTATCAGAAATTCCTGGAAGACCAACTCCTGAAAAAAGAAAAGATAAAAGCTGCTTTGAACCAACAGTTGAGAGAAAACGATGAGTGGTTGAAAGAAAGAAAGATCAAGTATGATGACTTGGTAAATAAGCACGTGATGATGGAGGAAGAATTAGTGACTCTAAAAAAGGCCTCAAAAAGTAGAAAACATACTGACAAGAAGTTAATAGCTTTTTTAAAGAAAGATAGGAATCACTATAAATTAAAATGGAAAGCTAAAAAAAAGAACAAATTAGCTAATCTCACCATTGAGGAGTAGAGAAGCTTGAGAGCTTGATATCATTTCCAGGCCGATGATGAAAGGAAAGCAAGAAGGGTAGCTGAGTCAGATATGAAGGGATACCTGGACAGAGTAAATGCCCTAAGAGATCAAGTTTATACAACACAAGTTGAGCTTGAGTCCTGAAAGGAGGAAATAAAGAAAATGCAGGAGAAATTCAAGGAGTGGCAAGACTACATTACAGCTTTGATGTATAGCTACATACCAATTGAATTGTAGAGAAAGAAGAACTGTAAAAGGCCAGAAACCAAATCCAACAACTAGAAAAGATGGTTCAAATGCTGGAAAGGAACAACGAATCATTAGCCTCTAGTAACAGAACACTACTTCAAGATAATATTTTGTTCCACTACAAGATTGAACAAATAGACAGGCTAATTGATATGATGGCCTGCAAGGCAAACGAGTTATGGATGAAAGCTTATATGATTGGCAACAACGTCCACAAATATAAAGAATATTTGAATGAAGTCTTCTTTTTTATCAAGAATGTAGCCAATAGAGGAGTAACATTTAAGTAGAAAAGACTCTTTGTATGAAAGACTTGTTGTTGATAAATAAAATAAGATAAGACCTATTTTTTGAATACTTTCTAATGTGTATGGAATTCAATTGATCTAAAGACTTGGGTAAAACCTCTTTAAATTTATCAGACTACAGATTCTACCTATGCTTAATAAGGAAGTCATGGATTAGCTCTTTAAACAGGTTAATCCATACCTGATGTTCATGTGCATACATTTGCATCCACACGTATACATTAATTCATTGTAAGGTCCTCAAAAAGCTCTAATCTGTAAAGTCTATAACACTCGAGTCCGATAAAGAAACATGGAAGATGAAGAATATGTTTATCATGATGCTTACTTCCAAGAAAAGTTGGATTCTTTAAAAGTTATTCTATAATGGAGGCACCTAATAAAGAAGTGTGCCTAGTGTAGTTCACTGCAGGTAGGCTGCCCAAGTTAGTCATGTTCAAACTAGTAGCAACACATAAAGGAGATTACAGTGTCCTACCACATAACTATAAGTACTCCTTCCAAAGCACCCAACAACCACCTGTTTTTCAAGCAAAAATTGGAGATTTAACTCGTAGTGGTAGATGTTTCACTCCAGAAAAACTGGAAAAACAAAGGAAAGCCAAAGAGGTGGTCGACGTAACTAGAGAGATAAATAAACTCGTCACAAAAAAAGAAACCAATGAATTCTTGAAGCTAATAAAACACAGTGAATACAGTGTTATCAGTAGCTCAAGAAAACTCATGTTAGAATATAACTATTGTCTTGGATTTTGAGCTGCGAACCACACAGGAAGGTTATGCAAAAAGTGTTAATAAGGCATATGTGTCTCAAGATGTCAATCAAGAAGCCATGGAACATTTAGTAGGAAGAATCCAGACCTCAAATTACATGCATTTCACTAAAGATGAAATGGGTCCCGATGGAACTATGCATAACAAGCCATTGTACATCATAGTGTGGTGTAAAGACATTTTGATCAGAAAAGTACCAATCAATAATGGTTTTGCACTAAACGTGCTTCGAGATATATGTTGAAAGAAATGTTTGTTAATGAGTCATATATGAAACCCAGTACCATGATGGCGAGAGCATACGATGGTTTGTCGAGGCAAATAATAGGGACTTTAAAAATGAAGTTGTATGTAAGGCCATAGATGTTCCTGGTGATGTTGCAAGTAATAGATATTCACTCATCCTACAATATATTATTGGGGAGGCCATGTATTCATACAGCTGGAGCAATGGCTTCTTCACTGCACCAGTGTTTGAAATACATGATGAATAGGATAATGATAATTGTCAAAACTGAAGAGATAATTTCAATAATTAGAAATATGGCCATACCTTTCATTGAAGTAGAAGACTGTAGAGATGGGAATATTCATGCATTTGAAATCATGAATGTCAAATGGGTTCCTAAGGGTGCAGCGCTGAGAAAGCCAAGAATCTCAAAAGCAACAAGGATGGTGCCAAATGATTTTTAAAGAATGGGATTCCTTTTCAGTATGATCCCAAGACTAGAATGTCTGGACAAATCAATGTGATGAAGCTAAAATATACGGATCAAAGGTTTAGGCTCGGATATAAGCCCAGGAAAGATTATTACAAGCGGGCTGCCCAGATTAGAAGGAAAGCAAGAATGCAAGGATTGAAGGGAAAGAGCCAGAGGAAGAGGAACTTGTCATCTCACTGCTCTAAGCATCTTTTTCAAAGTCTGTAAAGGTGATTAGATCTGGTATAGCAAATCTTCACATCAACACCTTGGAGTGCTAAAAAAAGACAGATAGAGGAAGCAGAGGTGGGAATAAATGATGAAGTTCTGCCATAGCTTTCTGTCCACACACACAGACATTCTAGTTGATAATAGTGCAAAGAATGCCACGTATTCATTAATGGATGGATTCTCTAGCTACAACCAGGTTAGAATAGAAAAAAAAGACAAAGAGAATACCACCTTTGTCAAGCATTAGGGAACATTCTGCTATAAAGTGATGTCATTCGAATTGAAGAATACAAGGGTTACATATCAAAGAGCAATAATCACTCTATTTCACAATATGATGCATCGAGAAGTGAAGGTCTATGTGGATGATATACTTACAAAATCAAAGAAAGAAAAGGATCACGTATGAGTATTGAGGAGACTATTTGAAAGGCTATAAAAATACCATCTGAAACTAAATCTTGCAAAATGCTTGTTCGAGGTAAAGATAGGAAAACTACTAGGTTTTGTAGTAAGTGGTTAAAGAATAGAAGTTGATCCAGATAAAGCCAAAGCCATCTAGGAAATGTTGGCACCTAAGACAGAGAAGGAAGTAAAAAGTATCCTTGGGCATCTAAACTATATAGCTTGGTTCATATCTCAACTAATGATGACATGTGAGCCAATTTTCTGCTTGCTCAAGAAAATAAAATCCAGAAGTATGGGACAACAATTGTTAGGAATTCTTTAATAAGATAAAAAGGTACTTGCAAAATCCACCATTGTTAGTACCTCTAACACCAGGAAGGCCTTTGATCCAGTATTTTACAGTGATAGAAATGGCCATGAGTTGTATGTTAGGTCAACATGACTAGTTAGGAATGAAAGAGCAAGCCATTTACTACTTGAGTAAAAAATTTAATGATTGTGAGTTCAAGTGCACAACAATTAAAAGGTTATGTTGTGCTTTAGCATGGAGCACAAAAAAACTCAGAAAGTATATGTTGTACTACACAACTTGGTTGATCTCGAAGGTGGATCTATCTATAAAAAGCCTTACTTGTCAAGTAGAATAGCAAGGTGGCAAATGTTGTTAGCGGAATACAACATTGTCTGTATGACAAGAAAAGCTGTAAAAATGAGTGTAGTTACCAACCATCTCACAGATCATGTTGTGGAAGACTACGAGCCATTAAATTTTGACCTCCCTAATGAAGATGTGCTGGCAAACGAGAATGACAGTGAGGAGAGTGATTAGTAGACCCTTTACTTTGATAGTTCAGTAAACATATCAGGAAATGGGGCTGGAGAAGTAATAATTTTCCCAGAAAAAAAAAAAAGCAATACCCTGTTTTAGTAAGGCTATAGTTCGAATGTACCAATAACATGGTTGAGTATGAGGCCTGTATCATCAGTCTGGAAGATGTTTTAAAACTCAAAGTTAAGAAGCTTAAAGTCTTCGGGGATTCTCTACTAATCATCTGCCAAGTAAAAGAGGAATGGCAAACCAAGGATGAGAAGTTAAAGCCATATTAAAATTATCTCTTGAAGTTAGCCAATGAATTTAAAGAGATCAAATTCACCCACATAAGCAGAGATAAAAATTAATTTTCTAATGCCTTGGAAACCCTAGCTTTAATGACACAAGTTGTTACTAAGGGCAGGATCTAACAAATGGATATCAAAGTCAGAAACCTCTAAGCTCACTGCTGCACAATTAAAGAATCATTAGATGGGAAACCATGGTACAGTGATACCAAAAGGTTTCTCTAGCACCAAGAATACCTTTAAAGGGCTTCTACGACAAATGAGAAGACTTTGAGGAGAATAATTATGAACTTTTACTTGGATGATAAAATCATATATAAGAGGTCATTTGACGGGACTCTGCTTAGGTGTTTGAATGAAAGATTGGGCAAGCCTTGAAGGAGGAGGTCCACGAAGGGATCTGTGCCACCAACGCTAATAAACATATGATGGCAAGGCAAATGCAAAGATCATGGTATACCTGGTTGACCATGAAGGCAGACTATGTCAAAAGGTGCCATAAGTGTCAAATACATGGTGATAAGATTAATGCACCTTCAGCACCACTGTTCAATATGCCCTCGCTTTGGCCTTTTGATATATGGGGTTTAAATGTCATAGGGCCAATCAATCCTAAAGCGACCAACAGGCACAAATTCATTTTGGTGGCCATTGACTACTTCACTAAATAGGTAGAAGCCAACTCTTACGCCCATGTAATACAGAGAGTAATCAAGAGATTCATTGAGAAGGATTTGATCTGTCGTTATGGTTTACTAGCAAGATTGGTAACTAATAACACTCAAATTTTCAATGGAAAGTTGATTGCGGAACTCTGCACCAAATGGAAGATTAAACATCCCAACTCTTCCCCAAACAAATCAAAAATGAATGGAGTGGTCGAAGCAGCTAATAAGAATCTCAAGAAGATCATTCAAAAAATGGTGGTCACCTACAAAGATTTGCATGAGTGCTCTCGTACGCACTTCATGCGTACTGCACCACTATCAAAACTTCCACAAATACAACCCCGTAATATTTGGTATATGGGATAAAGGTGCTTATACCCTTAAAAATAGAGATTCCATCACTACGAATTCTGAAAGATGTAGAGTTGGATGAATCAGAAGCAATTAAACTTGATCAATGAAAAGAGGCTAACAGCCATTTACAACAAACAGATATACCAAAGTAAAATGGCAAAAGTATGCAATAGAAGGGCCAGGCCAAGGGCGTTTAAAGAAAGAGATCTGGTGTTGAAGAAGATCTCACTAGCATCAAGAGAAGATCAGAATAAGTGAGCACCAAACTACAAGGGACCATATGTGGTGAGAAAGGCCTTTTTGGGAGGAGCCTTAATTCTAACCAATATGGACAGAGAAGATATACCTAGACCTGTAAACTTTGATGTTATAAAGAAATACTATGTCTGATATATTATTCCTATCAATCAATAAAATTGAAGTTTGGCCAAGAATTCTTTAGTGTGTTTTTCTTTTTCTTCAAAAAGTGTGCATGATCTTATGTTTAAGAATCTGAGCAAAGTCAAATGACGCGCATTTGACTTTTTGTCAAAAAAATTATGCCCGATCTACTAGTAAAAAAAATTAAGGCCCAAACATGCAAGCCCTTACTAAATGGACCAAGCACTCTCCTGGCTAGCCAATCCCAACAACACCTAACATTTTCTTTTTTTGCTATTTTTTTTTTACTTTATGCCTTTTTGGATGTCTTTTTTTTTAAATAATTTTTTAATTTATATTTAAATTATTACCTTTGCTCTTTTGTTTTGTTTATTTAGACTCTTTTAAATTATGTTTTTTTAATTAAATGTATGCTTTTAATGTTTTTGAACAAATTATTCAAATTCATCTATAACATTTTATTTTTATGTTTTAGATAAATAGAAAATATTTATTTTTTCATAATATTTCTAACATATGTACCCTTACATAATATATTTTGTTCTTTTTTATTTTATTCAATCAATTTCATGTGTGTTTATTTTTTGTTTGATTAAATAAAAATTTGATTTTGATAAACAAAGTCAGTCAAAAGTATGTGTTGTAAGGTCAAATATCTTTATCTATATATGTCTCTTAATTTTTCTATTTTTGTTTTTATTTATCATTAATGAGTTTTATTTTTTATTTATTAACATACATAGTTTTGAATTTATTTGGATACATGTATGTATAGGTTTTTTTATTTGCACTTATAATTTGTTTATATATAAAAACATATCAAAAAAAAGATGCATATATAATTTTTTTTAAAAAAGCAAAAATACCTTACATGCAACAGTGGGTCAAATGGATAGCATATAAAAATATACTAAAAAGGAAGGAGGGTTTTAACAGTGTTTTTATTGTAGCTTTAGAGATATTTCACTATGGACTACAACAATGAAATTATTAATTTGCGGCTCATTCAAATAACAAAGGGCTTTGCTTAAAAGGATATTATGGTCTTTTTGTTTTATATGAACAATGAAAATACTATCTTGTCCTTGGAGAGAAAAATTATATGCCTTTAGTCCAAGGGTAATATCGGTTTTTTTTCTATTTTAGATTACTAAAATGTCTTTTAAGTCAAAACAATCAAAGCTTTCGATCAAGTGGTATTTATGTATTTTCACATTGGTTATGTCATTATTTTTATGTTTTATCAAGGGAATTATCGCATTTTAATAGAATAAAATAATATTAGATTTCAAAATATTGATGGCGCATGCATTGTACGCGCCAACACATGGGAGGCACTCTCACACTTTGGGCAGTGCATGCGGCGCCTCCATCTAGATAAACCTGACCATCTGTCGTGTAGTTAGATACACAGTCGCTTTCTCTTTCAGCTGGTGTGGTGCGTATCATTAATGGGTGGGTGGTTTGTCATCAGCAAACCTTTCTTTTTTAATCTTCTTTTCTCTCCTCTCCCTTATAAATTGCTGATTGGTTTTCTTTGTTTTTTTATATTTGTGATTCAGTCTTTCTTCCTTTGACTTTTTATTTTTGTCCTTGACTTTTTAATAGGAGTTCTGTTTCATTTCAATCTAGTCATCCGATTTCAATTTGTTATATATTATGCTTTTTAATTTGATTCTTATTCTTTTGATTTTTTATTTTTTTACTTGACCCTTTTATATAAGTTTTTTTTCCTCAACTTCACCCTTCAATCCAAGTTTATTTTGTGTTATTTTTTTCAATTTGATCCTCTACTTTTTTTTTCCTCTTTTGTTGGAGTTATTTTTATCTTCAATTTAACCCTCCAAACAAAAATTTATGTCTTTTTTCTTTTAATTTCTTTTTTTCATCCTTTGCCCTCGTGTTATTTCTTTTTGATTTACTACTACAATTTCAATTTTTCATATATTTTTTTTATTTGGTCCTTATTTTTTGAATTTCTTTTTTTTCCTTAACTCTTTTATGAAAATAATTTATTGGTTTCTAATCTCACATTTCAAACCAAGTTTATGTTTTTTTTTTAAATTTCTTCATCATTATTTTATTTTATTTTTGTTTTAGTTATTTTTTTTCAATTTAACTCTCTGTTAAAAAAAATATTTTTCTTTTAATTTATTTTTTTTATTTTTATCCTCATTATTTTAATTATCATTTTTTATTTTAAATTTTTTTTGTGTAGTTAATTTTTTTTCTGTTATGTTTTCAAGTGTTTATTGACTCAGCCCAGTTTTTTTATCCTTTTATTATTCAATTTCGTGGTTCTATTTTTTTCTTTTCAAGATATCATGATATTTTTTTAAAAAAAATTATCTGATTAATATCATTAATTAAAATAAATCCGACATATTAACCTTATTTACTCTTCTTTTTTTTTTTTAATGCATTTGCATTGCCGACACGCACTGTAACGCGGGACGTGCCTAGTGTGTCTATAAAAATCCAATTGAACACGATGTGAATTGTGATTGCTCATGCATCCGGTTTAACTTGTAGCGCCAATAAATCCAATTACAACAGAAAAGGAATCTATTCGTTTAGACTTTAGAGTATGAGTGATGGAAGTGAAGCTTAGCCATAGACGATTCTCTGATCTTTCTCTTCCCAGATTCCATTTTCCAAATCCTAAAACTACCTTCCCATCTCCAAGGTTTCTTCATTTTTCTTCTGACCCATTAATGCACTTTCATTGTTTTCTCTCTTTATTCGCTAAAGATTTGATCCTTTTCTTTTCTTTTTTGTTGTTGTTGTTGTTGTGTGTGTTTCAATTGCAGTTTGAAATGGTGGGTTAACAGTAAGAAGCATTTTACCGTTCTTGCAGAGGTACAATCTTTCTCTCCCTGTTATTTTGCTTTGTTTGGTTGCCAAGAAATTTGTACAAAGAAAGAGAAGTGATGACATATTTCTTCTGGTTATGTTGATAAACTTTGCATCTTTTTGGAATATAAGAGATGGGTTTCAAAGTTATGCAAGTCCATGTCTTCTCTTTTTTATCAGATTGCTGTTCTTGCTACTTAAGAAAGAAGAATAAGAGAAGAAGCTTATACTTGGTTTCAGTCTCGCATTTTGCTTATTTTTGTAGTGAGCCATTAATTAGTTTTGTGGTTTCAGAGATGGAGATTTCATATTCAGGATATTTCAAAGGGTCAAAGCTCCACCAATCCCTACTTGCTCCATGTGGTCAAAGAGTAATAACTGAAATAGTAATTTGTTTATTTATCTATTTGCTGCACATTGCTGACAGTTAGCTAAGTAGATGTGAATGGCATGCTTCATATATTTTGTTTGTAACTGGTTTCAAAAGGCATGGAGATTTTCCTTTTCATTTGCTGGGAAGTTGAGTTGTGTACTTTTTTCTTTGATTGGGATAAAACATACAAAGCTAAGGGCAGTTTTTTGTTTCTTGAACAATTTTAACTGCTGATTGACCATTCACCATGAAAATGTGTGTGTTGAAAACATGGATGGTTGTTGTGGTTCTACAATACTGGCCCATTTACTCGAAGAAATTTTATGGCAGGGGTGAAACATTAACTTCAATTTCCAAGCAGTATGGGGTGTCTATATATTCTGTTGCTGCAGCTAATAAGAATATATTGGATGTTGATCTTGTTTTCGAAGGACAGCTTCTTAACATTCCTGCATCTGCCCCTGCATACACTCAAGTGGTGAGCAGAGTTACATTATCATTTACAAATGGATTAATTACTGTTTAGACAGACAAAAAAAAGAAGAAAAAGGAAACTGTTTCTTTTGTAATCATGCTCTGCAATATATATCTAATAATTAAACTTGTTGTAGACATGATATTTGTGGCGTGAATACATGTATGTTAGAATGCACTTCTTGGATCATTCAAATTCGTGTCCTATTTTTCCTTAATGCTGGAGGTACCATTGTATTCCTCCTGCATTCTAGAGCAAGATTTTGCTTTAACGTTTTTGTTTTAGCGATGAGATTGTCAATTTAAGTCATTTGTGAAATAGTTGCCACTCTACACTTAATGAGAAGCCACTCGGAAATATATATGAAATACCACGTACTCAGAAACCACTTTCCTTTTAACTAGCTTATGATCTATTGATTGTTCATTATGAGTTGAGGCTATTCAATGCGACACAACTGTACAGAATGTATTTAAAAAGTTCAATCTGCAAGTCATTTTTCTTCAGTTACGACTCCAGGAGAGCTCAAAGACAGGGAAACTATAATTTTACTCTTACATGAACGACTTGCAGATAGCTCGTAACACAGGTTGTCTTGTTTGTTGACATATGATATAAATAGTTAAGGAATGAATTCACCATTGCAGCCGTAACTATACAGTAAAGTTTAATCCAAGTTGACTTGCACGCTTGGAAGTCATAAGCTGTGTTTTGTGGAGTTTTGATTTGTTTTCTGGGTTCTAAAGGTACTTAGTGTTTGTGCCTCAATCAGTATCAGATCAAGAAATGTGAATCGCCTAGCTTTGATCAACTGGAAAGGCTTCAGAACTTTATGAAGATTATGGATGGGGTTCTAAACCAAAAGCCCTTCATCACAGTAACCGCCCTCCGTTTGCCACATGTAAGCTCAGTACTAAAACACTTTCATATCCCAACTTATTTTGTCTTATAAATTCATCAATAGTAGTGACCTCAACAGCCTTGTCCACTCTATTATCAGGCTAAAGCCACTGGTTATTTTCTAGTTCTGGTTCCTGCATTAGCATTTTGCATCAGATGCATAATTGGTGCCTTTCACACTAGAGCTCGTAGAAACTTGGGATGCCAAGCTTCGAATGAATCAAGGAGGCATCATGATGTGCCCGAGAGTAAGCGTTGGAAACATGCTCTCAGTGACATAAGGGAGCCAGATAATTTGGATGGTGAACCATTACTAAATTCCACTGTAAGCTCATCGCTTTGGTTTTAATTTCATTTGCCATCTTCCTTTAACAGTTACGAGTATGTCACATTATTGATGGAGTTATGATGATGCAAATTATTATGGTTGAGGTTTGATGGATACCCTAAATCTTAATATTCTACTTTGGTTTTGTACTTGTTTCTTTCTTTTTTTCTTTTCAATTCTATTACATGTTGCAGCTCGTGTCATGCTGTGAAATTTAGGATTATTGGACATGAGTATTTGATATGACAAAGCTTAACATCCTGGTTATGGTTGGTTATTCAATGACCATCCCCTCTTTCCCCAGCTACAAATGCACTGGAGAGAGAGGGGGAGAGAGAGAGCATTTAGGACTTTGAATGAAGAAAGTATCGATATACTATATAAAGATCATTGATGACTTTGATTTCATTTTCTTTGAAGATGCATGTTTCTTGTCAAATTAGATGCCTTATATCAAGATTTTTAATTGGAGTTGTTTTGCCCTCATTAAGTTTTGCTGAATTTGCATTGATTTGTTTGCGTTGTTGCCATCTTGTGTCCTTTTTCTCTTGCTCATAGGCTGCCAACATTCTGTTGCTTTATAATGATGTACTTTTATCCTATCAAATGAATACTGCACAAGTTTGATTACCAATTGTGAAATGGAAACTGCAGGAGTGAATACAGAAGAATTCGTGATTGTGTAAATTATTTTTTACCATAGTAATATTTACGATCTAAGATTATTGATATGATATTTAATTTATTTTATATTTTATTTTCTTGATTTATTTACTTTGCATAAGCTTCTCTTATCTTTACAATCTTATTATTATTCTCTTGATAAATGGTTCACGTGGCTTGATAATTTCTTAATTGGACCGACATGGAATTTAACAAGTCCTAAATTCCTCATCAAATAGATCTTATTCTTGGAATTGTCAATAGAAGCTTAATTTGAATGCCTCAAAAAGGAAAGAAGGAAAAAAGAGATTGTGCTTGCTATGATGGTTTCCATCTTGTGCAGGGTACTTCTGCAGATCAAGATCAAAATTCATTTGAAGAAGTCTCTCATGCAGACGACAAACTTGAACATGAATATCAGAAGTTTTTATCAGAATGTGGAATTAGCAACTCGGGATACTGGCGGGGAGGTTCTACCGACTAAAATCAATACAGTGCTGTTCATCCTTCTTGGTACCAAAATTTACCATACAATCTCATGGTCATCTGCAATGATTGAATCCTTTGTACAGTTCTATAAGTTTTTTTGTTGTTGTTTTGAGTGTTTAAGAATGTAATGAGGCTTGAAGATTATGAATCATATCTTTCGGACTAGTTAGGCTTCATTTCTGACTAGTTTGCTTGCAATGTGTGATTATCCCTTCCAGGGATAAGAGGAATAGGAAAAGGCACGGCAAAAGATTTACTACAAAACCTGTAAATTTGACTGAAACAGCTTGTTTAGGTTTTACATGTCATGTATAAAAATTGTTGAAAGCTGCTCTTTTTCCCATCGCTGCAGTCTTTTTGCTTACGCTAGAAATAGGCATCCATGACTACCATTCCTGCAGGCAAAACAACAGATGTGTTCAACAAGTGCCGTGCTGTACTAGCCACAGCATAAATTTCTGTCTCATGAAGTTGAGACAGCACAGGATTGAAGATTTAGCACCTCCCTCTGAGGATTCATTTTCCTTTCTGGAAAGCAATATAGAACCACTCAAGCTTATAGATGATTGATTAGCTGGGAACGTTAATGCGTTGCTCAAACTGAAATGTAGAATTGCCGAACCAATCAATCTCAAAATGCCTTCGTCTCTTAAATTGACTTCTGGCAGGGATTCAAGTGGGCTATGTTCTGATAAACCATCGCAAAAGGAGCATCTTTCTAATAATTTTGTTTTTGATTCCACTTGCCTCTGAAAAGCACTTTGCATCTGACCAGCAGTTTCTGCTGTCATATGCTTAGGGCTTGTGAAAATTAAATTGATCCACGAATTTCTGTCTCAAACTTTCATTATGAACAGAAAGCATGACTACTGGTTTTCCTTCGTGTTTGGAGCTTTGGTTGAGGCATTTCTCGCATTGGAAGTCAATAAAAGATAAAGATGGTGTTTGGTTGTATGAGTGACTAAATCCTACTTTGTTTTCATTTGTGGATGGAATGGGAATCGGCCCGGTTCAGGATCTCCCCACCCCGAATTACTTTTATTTTATTTTTGATAAGCGACAAGCAAACAGCTTTTTCTTTTCTTTTCTGTTTCCGATAAACTTTTTTTTTTCACGTTTAGATGCACTCCTACATAATTTACCCATGCTAAGTTATGGTTTATTTCAGTTTTTTTTTTAAATGTTAAATATTAATATTTAAGTATTGGTAATGTGTTCTAGAGAAATAAAAATAATTGTATAGGTATTGATATAATATAACCCAGTCAATTTGACAAATTTAAACAAATTTAAAACAATTTGAAGAATCAGAAGAAAAAAAAAACATAGTTTGAATAATAAAAAATTCAAGAAAATATTTTTAAAAAAAATTAAAACTATAATATATTGGATCGATCCGGATCAACCCAAATTAAAATGCAAAATTTATAACTCGGATCATGAGACTATGATAACTTTATAGAAAGCAAATTAAAAAAAATATTGATTGATCAATCAATTCAATATTAAAGAATAACATTATAAAAAATCAATTATAAAATGACACAAAAAAAACTAGAGTCAACTCGGGTTAAATATGAATTATGAAACCATGATAACCCAATAAAAAATAAATAAAAATAAATTATAAAACTCAATTCCTAATCAATCCAACATTTAAAGATGAGATTGAAAAAAAAATCAATTAAAAAAAGGACTCCAGTCAACCCAGGTTAACTCACCAAACCCTTGTCTCAGATCATGAGACTGTGATAACCTCATAGAAAGCAAATTAAAATTAATTATAAAAATTAATTCTCAATCAACCCAAATAGTAAATGAAAAAATTGAAATAAAAAAAATTGAATTACAAAAAAGAACAAAAAACTTAAGTCAATCAAGTTAACCCGCAAAACTAGTGACTCGGGTTATAAAACTGCAATAACCCCATAAAAAAATCAAAATAAATTATGAAGTTTAATTCATAATAATCTAATGTTAATTAATAGAATTGAAAAAAAAAATTTCAAAAATTTCAAAAAAATAAAAATTATTCCAATAAATATTAATTTATGAGGAGGTTAATAGTGTTTCCCACCTCAATTAGTTTTTTTTAATTACCTTCTACTATCCCAAATGGTTTTAATGTTATTCCTAACTATTAGATAGTTTTTTTTTTTAATTCAGTTTATTGTTTTTTTTAGATATTATAATAGTTATGGAGATTTGAAATAAAGAATTATAAAAAATAAGAAAATAAATAAATAAGAATGAAAAAGTGAGTTTTTTATTAGTTGCTTTGAAATAAAAGACAAAAATGAAACTTCTTCAAAATTTTAGAGATAAGATTAGGAAATTGTAAACGGGGAGAAATGTAACATTGATGAAATTGTGAAGACAAAAATAAGTTTACTCTCAATTTAAAAAAAAAAAAAAGTTGCTGCCCCGTGAATTGAACTTGAAATTAATATTAAATTGCCATAAAATGGGCAAACCCATTTTCCAAAAAGGTAAGAAATATTCTAAATATTTTTTTGATTAAGAAAATAATTATAAATAATTCACAAAATATAGAAATTCTTCCTAAATAATAAATAAATTTTATTTTATTTTGTTAAAAATTATAATTAAATATTTAAAATAGGTAGATTAAACCTTTTTAGCAACTGAAGTAAAAAATTATAATTGTTTAAGATTTTGATGATAAATTAGGAGTGAGTTTTCAATTGACCCTTCTAATAATAAGTTAGATTCACTATATTAAAATAATAATAATTTTGAAGTAGTGTAGATTGTAAACACCCGGTTTTAAAAATAAAATAAATAAATAAATTTTTAGAATAATTATTTTAAATATTAATCGAAATAGGATATCCGGTTAAATGAAAAACACTCAAATTAATTAAAAAGAAGCATTGTAGTAATTTTGGAGGAGACAAAGGGGACGGGTAAAAAAGGCCATTGGCTTCCTTTGAAAACCAAGGTGGCCGGCCATTAGAAAGGAAAGTAGAGAGGAAGATTTCATATATTTTTTTCTTGAAAAATCTCATTAAAAACACTTGAGAAGGGATAGATTAAAGTGTTAAAATGAGATTTTGAGTGATCAAAAAACCTAAATTAAGTGAATTAGGAAGTTTTAGTGTTTGAGAAAGTTCTTGGAAGCTAAGAGGAAAAGGTAAAGAAAAACTTGAATTTTTTATGTGATTTACTCTAAATTTCTAGCAAGGATTATGCTTAACATGATGGATTGTGATTTTTCCATGCAATGAGCTTGAATTAGTGTAATGTATATTATGGAATTTAGAGTTTTAATGCATTCTGTCATAACCCAATTCTGGGTTATTCCCCAAAAATCAATTTTTTCAAAAAAAAATAAAATAAAAAGCTGGCAACGTGGAGAAAGCAAGCCGGGAAATCAAACTGTAATTTTTGGAGGAAATTCAAGGCCTAATTGTACCCCATTATGCTCAAGAATGGAGAAAAATGCAAATTCAAGGTCAAATTAAATTATTATTGGACGAATTTGCATAAAAATTAAGTCCAATGACATAATTACATTTTTAATAGGCCAATTTGATTTAATCATGGGCCAAATTAAATTTTAATTATGTTTAAGAATTAATTTGAGTCCAATTGAAGGATTTAATTAAGTACAAGGACTTAATTATACTTTAAATGGGTCAAATTAATTTTATTTGGGGCTGAATTGGTGAAAAATTAAGTTTGGGAGCCTAATTTGGGCTTAATTGAGAAGATTGGAATTTTAAGAGACTAAATTTAATTTTTACCAAGTTAATTGATTGAAATTAGGGGCCAAATTGCAAGAAAATTGAAGTTTTGGGGTCAATTAGGGGCTAAATTGAACAAATCCGAGGCCAAGGACCATTCTGCAATAGGCGGCAAACTATGAGGATTCAATTGACAAAAACCGGGGGTGAAATTGAAGAAATTGAAAGTTTAATGGTCAATTAGGGGTTAAATTGACAAAATCCGAGACCAAGGACCATATTGTAAAAGGCGCGTAACTTCGGGGCTGCAATTAAAGTTCATCAGGGGCTTAATTGCATTAAATCCAAAGTTTATGGTCAATTAGGGGTTCAATTGCATGAAATTGAAAGCCGGAGGACGGAATTGAAAATCAGATTAAATCCTTAATTCAGTCAAAACGACGCCGTTTTGTATAAAAAAAAAAAAGAAGAGGGGACCAGACGACGCGTCGTCTGGTCACTGTTCATTGTTTTCCCCGTTTTACCCAAAAAAACAGCGTTGGAGCCTTGTTTGCAGGTGCATTTAATGCTTGTTTTCTCCATCAAATAGAACAAAACTTGAACGTAAAGGATCCCCTGCAGTTCTTCTACAACCCCATGTGAACGGTTCAGGATGAATGACAGCACAGCGACGCCGGCGACGGCGTGAAGAGGTCAACTCAGGCAGCCTTTTCCTGCAGATTTGACAACGCAGGGAGGCTACTTTGAACCAACGGTTGGGATCCTTACCAACAGAATAAAGGGCTAAATTTTTTTCCTTCATGAAGACAAGATTGCTCTCTACCACCGCCTATAAATAGGAGCAAATTTCATGTTCGGAGGAAGAAACAAATCGAGTGCAAAGTTGACAAAAAAAATCAGCCTTTCTCCCTTGTTTTTCATCATTTTCTGCTTTCTCCTTCTCAGCCACCGTTTCTACCACCAACCGGCCACCAAGCAGCCACCGTGGCCTTCTTCCTCTTCTCCTTCCAGTGTTTCTCTCTCCTCTGCAACTTCTTCTTCTTCTTCTTCTTCTTCTCTGCTTCCACTGCCACCGTCACCTCAGCCGAAGTCCCCTGAGCCGCCGGACAGACATCCCCAGCACGACCGCAGACCCTCACCACCTCAGGTGGTTCTCCTCCCTGCGTCGCCTCCTTCTTCTTCGTTGAGGCCGTTGCATGCAGAATTCATTTCTGCATGCAGCGGCAGAATAATTAACTTTGTTATTGGGCCGGGCCAGTTTTGGCCCAGCCCAAATAGCTGGGCTGGTCTGGCCCGGCCCCCTAATGTTTTTTTTTTTTGAAAAAAAAAATTCAAAATTTTTTCAAAAATCATTAAAAAAATTCATGATTTTCTCAAATATTTTTCTATCCATTTTGCATAATATCGGGTTGTATATTTACACTGTAAAATACAAATCCGGTATTAAATTATCTGGTTTTGTCGGAAATATTTCAAAAAAATTTCAAAACATTTGCAAAAAGAAAAAATATTTTATTGCATACGGCCAAATCCTA
>Ga0325404_1000259_pt1 | contig 52546 bp, 36 predicted proteins | sample PopdelMetagenome_18_FD_205664 | JGI IMG/M metagenome (GOLD analysis project Ga0325404, IMG submission 205664) | Populus deltoides microbial communities from Bellville, Georgia, United States - Xylem-Control-R1 | ecosystem: Host-associated > Plants > Phyllosphere > Stem > Wood/Secondary xylem...
GGTTGCAGTCAGGAAAGGTTTACTTGCAAAGATGCAACCCCTCAAATTCACCCTCATCATCCTCAGATTACAGGCACCAAACCAATCAAACAGTGGCAAAGCTTCAAGATTTAAATTTCCCGCCTTCACCCTCCAAGACGACATTAAACCTTTTTGATGAAGGTAACTTGGAACTGAAGTTAGTCGCATCACCATCGTCAAGCAGTTACCGTAGTGTTTGCACTCTAGATAGTGTAAAATCGGCACTCGAAAGAGCTGGGAGAGAACTAGGAAGGAAGCGATCCGCATCGCTATGGAAATCATCAATGTCACCTCCGTATTCATCATCATCATCATCCTGTATAAGAGAAATTCAAGAGGGGGGAAATGATGAGAAGCTAGGAGCGCCATCCCCAGTTGCGGCAGGATGTCCCGGTTGCTTATCGTACGTGGTGATAATGAAAAACAATCCAAAATGTCCTAGATGCAATTCAGCTGTTCCCATGCCAATGGTGAAGAAGCCTAGGATCGATCTCAACATATCAATTTGAGATTATTGCTGTCAAAATTAGTGATAAAAGGCTTGAGATCGATTAACTGGATGTTAATTTATGACTTTTGTGAATGATAGATGGAATTTGAAGGGGGGCTGAAAAGAATAGGAATTAATGTTATGTAAAGAAGATTTTATGGTTTCATTAGGCATATCAAATGGTAGAAAAAATATTTCATCTTCAACCCTTCCATATGCCAACAGTGAAGGCGGCTTATTTTATTGTTTTTAGGAACTAAATGGCTCATGTGTAACCACGTGTTGTTTCTTTTATTCGTCTTTTAATATTTGTAGACATTTCAACTGTTTCATCTCCAACGGCCTTTCACACGAATTCCTTGAACATTAAAACTTATGCGTGTTTCATGTTTAAAGCAATTAATTAACTACCAAAATTATGCTGAAATATTCTATCAATATTTAAATATTGATTTCTAATTTTACCAATGAAATCATGAACGATTACTGTATGCTATAAAACTTATCATAAATGATTTCTCTTTCACGGTTCATTCTATCGGTATTATAATCACTGATAGATTTACGAATAAAAAAAACACGCTGAACAAAAAATATTTATCGGCATTATTTCGTTGACATTTCCATTGGTAAAGATGGCATATCACCGATAAAAAAAAATCATTTATAATTCCTTCGGTGATTTATTTTCATGTTACCAATGAAATTAACTTATTGGTGATTAAATAGTGTTAGTGACATTTCCTATAATTATTTTCCAACTCTCTAGAATTTTTTGACATACCTTTTCCATTGATAAGTCCATCAGCAAGTTGTTAAAATATAAATTTTTAAAAAAACCTAATAAACAGAGTAGAAAAAAGTTAAAAGAAAATACAAAAATCAAATATTTATATAGATTTAAATTAAAAAAATTTAAATAAAAATAAAAATTAAATACATATTACAAATTTAAAAATTCATCAGTTTAAATACAGAAGAGAGGGGAGGAGGAGGAGGAGACGGATCTTTGCTAGGACTAGGGGTGATAAGGTGGACCACATATATCACCTATGTGTGATTTCAACTCCATGTATAATCTTTGGAGTTCGATAGTCTCAACATTAAGTCATTCTGTCTGAGCAACATGATAGGTCGTCTGAGATACAACTTGTTGTTTAAAATCACGTGGAACTCTGGAGATTAAGTGCTTGGAGTTGATTGCGAGCATCTAACGGCTGAAACACTTTAGGTCGTCTGTAACTCCTCGACCGTAGTGTTTGAGATACCGTAAACTTGATTTTTATTAGGTTCACTAGACAATCCTATTTCCAACCACAAATCTAGATCAAGTTCTGGATGGGTCGAATGATTGCCTTTGTATCTCTCCTGTAACCAAGTGTTATATGTTTCCTAGAAAAAAAAGTCAGCTAATTCAAAAAAATAATAACATAAAAAAAATTGTTGAAATCTAACATACCATGAACTTCTGAGCTCGACTATCCATGAGTTGTTGCATCCCTTTCTGATGGTTATCATTTCGCATGTGAGTTTCTATAAAAAGAGAGAGGCTACTTGTGCCTCATCTGCCTGTTCATGGTTGTCACCTAATGACTCATGGTCGTCAAAAGTGCTGTTGAAGAACTAGCAACAATCTTGTTTGTACGATGCACTACTAACTTAACTACCCATAATTGAACGACCTGTAAATACGTATCAATAATATATAGTCACAAACCAGTTAATTTTATTTATGACAATTCCTTGTTGCTGTTGATTTATAAATTAAAAAAAGGAACCTCATAAAAATACGAGGAATCAACTAAGGTTTTATTTTTGCTAACAATTTGATTAATTTGTAAAACTTTCAAAAATTATATAAACTAGCGATTTGACCAAAATTAACATGTGTTTTCTACAGACAAATTATTTGTATAATTAATTTCACAACAATATAAATCACCATTTTAACCAAAAATAAATTACAACCTATGCAATCAAACTTCCATCTTCTTTAACTACCCGGACATATAATTCTTACTATAATGCTTTATTAACTTCTCAAATAACAAATCAATATTTTGTATCTTATGTGCTTCCTCTATATTGAGAGAAAACATTTCCCACCCTCATTTCACTTCAAACTTAAACACGTCCGTGATAACTGCACACGAGTCTTTGTGATTCGTCAAACCTAAAATTGTTGGAATCTATGCAAAATAGCATTTGATATATATTGCGTTCTTAACTTCTTCACTTAAACTTCAAATATGTAGCTGGCATAAGCTATCCCATCACGTACACCTACTACCTTTCTATTCATTTTACCTAAGCTTTTCTTAGTGCCTTGCAGATGAAATTTTTCTCAAACCTGTAATTTCTATACCTATTTGCTTTTAAAGATTCTTCTAGTACTATGATTCAGAATCTCTTCACAGATTTATAATGCCTGGCTTATTGGCTTACAAATAAAGTTTTGCTCAAGCTTTTAAACGACAATATTGCTCATTTTATTTCCATATTAATTTTTAGTATTCTTCCACTTTTTTCTATCTTTTTTTTTTCTCCCCATTCATTGCTATCAACAAGCACATACACTCCTCAATATATTTAATAAAAACACAATAAAAACATCAAAGATAAAAACACAATGACAATTGTTTTAAGAAAAGGAAGAAGAACTTCGGCCTCATACACATCCCCAATGACAAGTTGTAAGCCATGAGTATCACCGACCAACAAAAATAAAAAGCAATAAATGATCTGAATGGATTGAATCTATTTGTACATAACCCAAGATATAAGTTTCTTGGTTCCATTGAAAACTAATGATTCACTCTATTAAAAAATTTATAGACTTCACCATTAGAAGGGTAAACCATGACTCCATGCACCACATCATGTAAATGATGTCATATCATGTGCTCACCAGTCTTTGAAAACATAAATAACCTTTACATTCTAAGAGTGATTAGAAAGTATCTAAGTTTTCTATGTGCGACAACAACCCTTCCCCTGCCAGTTTTAGGTATATAACGAGCATACCCACAGGTTCTGTACTCGGTCAAATCTTTATTTTCAAGGTAGTACAACATGCAAAAGTCTGGACACATGTCAATTTTCTAGTATTCTAGGCCAAAGGGTTTCATCATAGACTTAGCAATATAAAAGCTTTTTTTCAGCCTATTACCTTAAGGTAAAATACTTCTCACTTATTCGATGATTCTATCGTAACCAACATCACTCAACTTATAATCTGACTTGAGGTGAACACTTGTGCAACAACCAATAATTTACTATGATTTGCACACACATCCCATAATAGTTCGTTAGAATATTTCAAAAGATTAAAAAACTTGGTTGCGTTTACATCTGATTCTTCATCTACGATTGAATATTCACCTGCATAACCCTGATTCATTCTCATCGCATCTATAACCATATTTCTATAAGGATTACCATTGTCATCTACAACTCCATGCACATTGTTAGAATAGAAGTTGACCCAACCATCTTATCTACCATGGTCTCATAAGAAAATCGACACAAGTATTTCTCCATGAAATCTTTTTGTAGAAGATGCATTGTTACTACATCTGGATCGATAAACTTTTTTTATTTTTACATCTCTTACATGGACATCTAATACCACCCCCACTAATATTTCTCATATTAGATAATGTGTAACTAATAAAACCCTCGACCTCATTACAATAATCCATCATATACAATCCTTCAAGTGAAACTCAATACATCCAAGAACGATCATCTATTACTTATATCAAACCTATATAGAATATTGATGACAACATGTATTAATTAATTATGTGAACTAAATAAATTAATTCACATTGGTTTAACTCAAACTTATTAAATCTATTTTAACACTACTCTTAAATCAGTATCAAATATCTAAACAAATTCAAATTCCTTCATATTTACCAGAATTTCCAACTCAATAATAAAATTGACAAAATATGAAACATATCCATTAAATAAACCATTATTTATTTCATTATAGAACACCTAAGTCACAATCAAAATCAATTTCATCAAATTACAAAATATACAATTTTTTTTAATCTCAAACAAACCTTAACATGTACAAATCATACATTCATAAAATAAAATTTTATGGGAAAAAACTATAAAACAAGTAAATACATAGACAAACTAGATATACTATAAACAATAAAAATTAACATTTTAAAAATGAGTTCAAACAAAAAATGGATAATTTTGCTTACTTGATGTGAGGAATCCAAAAAAAAATGGAACTAGAAAGATGCTCACAAAGTGAATGTTAGGGTGGCCATATTTTATGGTGATGAGAGTTTGATTTGTTATTAAATGAAGGGGGTTGTCTGCTGTTTTTTGCAGAGAAAAATAAAGGAAGGAGAAGAAATGGAGGAGGGGGAGATGGGGTCGCTCGCCAGGTCATTATTTAATATTAATGACAGATTTACAAACAAATATTACCAACAAGTTTATTTTTATCAGTAATACTGTCTATAAAAATAACATGTCATTGTATTTTTTCTTTTAATTCTTTATTCTTCTATTGCAATTTTCTCGGTATACATTGATGAAAGTTGTCGTCGGTATATACCAAGAGATATAAAAAAGAACTAGTTTATTTTTGTTTTTGTTATGGAAATGATTTATCGGATTTATGTCAGATAAATAATGCACACACCTAGAATTGCATGTCCATAAATAGACGCTGAACATCACCAGTCACTCCCTTGCAATTAAGGAACTCTGACCCAGCAAGGGGCTAAGGGCGTAGAATTTCATATAATAATAATGTCTACTGTTTATGTTGTGTTTCTTGCAACTTGTTTCCTAGATAAAAAAATAATAAAAACAGCAGCTAATTAATTAAGAAATATATTTTACCTAAGCATATCAATCCAGGTACGGAAAAGGAATTTAATTTCTGTAGGCAAATGTTGCCTTAAGATTATGAAATTCACCGGTGATTATCGAGGATTGATAATTTGTCTTTGTAAAAAAAAAATATTAAAAAAGAAATCAAGACTCTTAAATAGAGCAATCTGATCCAACTAAGAACAATTAAGAGGTGAAAATCACTAGGGTTTAGTTACAATTAAGAGAACAATTAAGAGGTGAAAATCACTAGGGTTTAGTTACAATTAAGAGCAATCTGATCATTAATCTAAGATCGTGACTTGTACCCACCACGCATACTTAATTTCGTGTGGTCCAGAATTTAGCCATCTAATTAATTATATGGTTAGGGCACGAACTCAAATTCCGGTACCGACTCTCGGTGGATAATAAAGAGGGATAAGGATGTGAAAAGGGAAAAATGACAGTATGCACCCACACACTTTGTCAAATGATGAGATTTATGGTACTGCCTGAGGCTAATTATGGCATTTATTAGACCAATTCATTAATACACCTAACTGGCAATAAATAAGGAATTAATTCTATCATCACGGCCTTAAAGCTTGCCCACCTACCCTCCCTCTCATGTGCTTATTTCTTCTTAGTTCTCCAAATAGCAGTCTCTTCTTTCTGTGATCAGCGATGCTATATCCACTCACCTGCCACAGCAATGCATTGGATCTGCCTGTGCACACACACTTTAGCAGAATGCCCATTTATTGCTGACGAAAGATATACATGAACTTCTACATAAGCTCGGCGTCAGAAGGGGAAAACAAGAGTGATAAGAATCCAAAGGATTCGAAACTTATAGGCACATTGCAGATTAGAAATCCTTCGCGCAAGTTATTATAAATGTACACTAGACCTGGTAGAAATCAATGCAAGCCTCTTGGTATGAGGTAGTGATTTTGTTCGCTTTTGTGTAGAAAAGGTACGGATCATGATCATGCCTTGTCTTGTGATATTCTCTTGGTGGGCCAGAGTTTATTATTATTATTATTATTATTATGGTAATGGTTACTGGTTTTGAGATAGGCTACACGTTTCAGTGATGCTAGTCCGTACAAGAACAAAGAATTAGAACTATGGGGTTTTCAAATTAATTCTAAGTTAACTAAGACTCTTTTTTTCGTTGTTATGTAGTTAATCTTAGTTTTAGAATTAGATTCATTGATTTTAAAGATTTATATGAATTAATTTTTTGGGAATTTTTTAAAATTAAATTATTTTAATTTTATCATTCAACATTTGATTTATTGTAAATTGATCTTCATATTTTTTTTCATTTATTTTCTATTAAGGTATCTTGTTTATTATTGTTTTACAATTTCATTCTTCATAGGTGTTTTTTCAAATTAACTCTAAGTTAACTAAGACTCTTTTTCGTTGTTGTATTTATTTGTCATTAAAAAAGTTGGTCAATAGAAAATACTTTCCAGTCAAAGAAAAATTTAGTTTGGTTTTCAGGAAAGTGTTTTCCTTTTATTTTGAGCGGAAAACACTTTCCGGAAATTGTAAAAAATTTAAAAATGTCATATTATTTGCTTACTATATCAAATTTGATCCTCAAACTTTTGATTGCTATATATATTTTGTTTTGAATATTTTTTTTCAATTTCCCTTAGTTAATTATGCTAGCTCAGATTCTTACCCAAATGAAAAGATGAGTATTTAATGGAAGTCATGATTCTCAGTTAAAAGTCTTACAATACAAGGAACATATGGTCATACTTGATGCAAAAAATTATAAATGGCACATACAACCGAAGGATTGGTTCTATTCGTTAAGTGAATATGGATAGGTTTTCTACTTGGTCTCAAAGTGTCTCAGATCTGCCCAGTAATGGCCCTCATAAGAATAGTATGGGAGCATTGCAAGGAATAATTAAGTCCTGTATGCCCACCATTACCAAGCAAGCACTCAGATCTGAGTTGGAAGTTTCACGAGTCTTGAACCCTGACTAATAATCATAGGGCAAATCATTAATTCTTCACCTATCCTAGAAGCTTGAGTATGATCTAAAAAATCTAAAGCATGTGATGCATGAAAGCATTAATCCATATTCAAAACAAAAATGCATGAGCAAAATGTGCAAAAATTAAAACATATAAGCAAAATTTAAAGAAAATACATGTGAAAAATAAATACACAAATCAAATAATTAAAAAAAACAAACAACAAAGCTTAGTTCACGGAAATTCCCTGGTAAAGTCATCATTATGTCGCACGTGTGCGACGTCACAGCGATCATCCTCTTAGATCAGCATCCTTTCGTCGGTAATTTTTTGTCCATCGGTAATAAAAAAAATAAATTTATCCGCTTCATTTCGTCTATATATCCCTTGATAATAATATTTTTTTATTACCAATTTCATCGGTAATTATTTAAAAACATTTAAAAAAATTCATTTTATAAAATTATAAAATAATTAAATTAACATAAATTAACACTGTATAATATATACTCAAAATGCTTGGAAAAAAAATAAGAAAATCAACTCAAACAAATTTGCAACAAATAAATAAAACGAAAAAATAAATTCAACTAAAAAAATTCATATGAAAAAATGAAGTTGCAATTGCAAAATATTTAAAAATCCTATAAATAAATCAACTAAAAATTGATCTCATATGAAAAAAATCTCACAACAACATTTATACAATTATTAAGAACAAAAATAATTAAAAATAAAATGAAAAAAATATAGTGAAAAAAATCATGAAAAAAGAAGAAAAAAGAAAAATCTTACCTTAATGTAGTTGCAAGTGAAGCTAAGGAGAGAGAAAAAATTTTGTTAAGCATATTAATAAAAAAAAAAAAAAACTAAGAGGATAAAAGAAGAAAGAAGAAGAAGACATACCCAAGCATGGAAGAAAAGAGAAGGAGATGAGGAGAGAAAAGAAGAGAAAGAAATAGATATTGATGTTTTTTACATATAGTGAAGAAGAATAATAATAATAAGAAATGAGTCTGTCTCTTGTGAAATAAGGGGATTCAGGCTTTTTATTGAGGTGCGTTACCGACAGATTTACCGACGGATAATTAAATATTAATATTTTTTAATTATTCCATCAGTAATTCCATCGGTAATATTTAATTTAAATTTTCAATTTTGTAGAATTTTTTCAGAAATCGCCAACAATTACCGACAATTTTTCAATCCGTCGGTGATTCCGTCTGTAATATTTAAATGAAAATTTTAAATTAATTGATTTTTTCAGAAAACCGCCAAATAACATCAACGACTTTTCAATCCGTCGGTGATTTTGTCCATAAAGAACAACAATTAATAGTGCAATTGAAAAGTGAACAGTTTTGGAGCTCTCTGGAAAATATCGACGGAAAATTCCGTCGGTAATTCCGTTGGTAAAAATGACACGTCATTATTTCTTTTGATTTATTTTAATTTTTTTCCCACGGTAATTCCCTCGGTATATACAGAGAGAATATTTCCGTCGATAAAATCCCTCGAAAATTTATCAACAAAAATATTCCCTCGGTATTTCTGTTTGTATTTATCAATTTTCTGATAGTGTTCATTTAACAAAAATTAGTACACATTGTTATTTATGAAATGCCACCAAGCTGACCATGATACCTGTCAGAACCTAATTTTAGACACCCCCCCCCCCCAGTATTGTTTTATAAAAATACATATTTTTTACTCAAAGAAATCCAAAAATATTAGAAATTTAAAATTCAAAAATACTTTCGAGACATTAAAAGATAAGTTTTTAACTAGATTGGGATATTTTAACAAGATAAGTTGAAGAAAGACTTAAAAAAAAGAAAGAAAGTAGAGGTTAAAATCTAAAATTGAAAGAATTAATTAAGTTTAAGGACCTAATTAAATTTCAACAGGTTTAATTGACTTATTTAATAACTTAATTGAAGGAAAATTAAGTTTAAAAGTCAATCGGCAAAAAATTGGAAGAAGTAATTAAGTTTAAGGACTTAATTAAACTTCTAATGGGTTTTGTGAATTCAATCAAGGACTTAATTGAAGAAAAATAAAGTTTAAAGGCCTCATTTAGATTATTTTTGCAAAGACTAGAAGATTAGGGACACAATTAAAACTTTGAAAGGTTAAATTGGTGTAATCAAGGGTTCAATTGAGAGAACTTTGAAGATTAAAGGCTGATTGAAGGTTAAATTAAATAATATCAAGATCAAGGATCAAAGTGCAAGAGGCATGTGAATTCGGGGACTGAAACTAATCAAATTAGGGATCAATTTTAAATAAATTGAAAGTTTAATGGTTGATAGGGGTCAAGTTACACAATCTTGAAACCAAGGACTAAATTTTAAAAGGCACTCAAGTTAAAGGATTTAAATCAAGGTTTACAGGGGTGCAATTATGATAATTAAAGAGTTTTAAGGTCAATTAAGGATACATATGCTGAAATTAAAAAGACAAGGATCAAATTGCAGTTTTTCAAAACCTTAATTAAAAACCTTAATTTCTAAGGCTTAAACAAACAATGTGTTGTTTTTTTTTTTTTAATGAAGAGACTAAATGACATATGGTCTTATCCCTGTTTATCATCTTTTTTAATAGACAAAAGCTGATTGAGATGTTATTTTTAAGCGAATGAATGTGGCATTTCTAACCACTTTAGGGGCTTCAATTTCCACCACTAAACTCAGAAACATCTTCTTTAGAAGAAGTAGTTACTCCCATAAGCTTTTACATCTCATTTGCTTTAATAATATTGACAACATCTTATTTCTAGTCAGCCTCCCCCGCGTTGACTGATGCGGGACCAATCTTCCAATAAATAAATGGGGAGTTCTAAAACTGAAGATCAGATGAAGTTTGTTCCAAAAGGTAAATATGCATCCCCTCTACATGATTCATGTTTACTTATGACATAATTATATCCTATTTGTCATGATGATCTCGCTAAAGTAGCTCACTTAGTCAGCTATGACTGAAGAAGAAAAAGTCATTTTTGAGTAGACTTTATGGCTGCCTTCTCTTAATATATTTGAGATCATAAAAAGACAAAATGAACCATAATGCACTTTTATAGGGAGTTTAGAGGAAATGATGAGGAAGAATCTTTTATAAACCACCCATCTTGTGTAAAATCACCATGGTTTTACAACTTCTGATTTTAGTTTGCTTATAAAAAGGTAAATGTTGTTGAGAATAAAAGAGAGAAGAAAATGAAAGAGAGAACAGAAAGGAAAGTAAAGATAAAATAGAAAGGAATTAGTGAGTAAATAGATATTAAATATAAAGCAAATTGTGTGGAAATTTGAAGAAAGAAAGGAGAAAAGAAGAAGCTCATGCAAGCTAAAGATTAAAAGCCAAGAACAAGGGGAAAGAAACAACAAAACCCAAAAAAAAAAGAGCTATATTACTTAAAAAGTTATACCTAAACTTTAGTGAGATGGTGTAGCTAGCTCACCTCTCCTTTAATGTCTTCCATGTCAAGATCTTTGTTTATTTGTTATTGATTCTATTGATTTTATTTTAGCTTAGAACCTATGTTTAGCTTTTTTTTAATAAGATTTGATATGCATTTGTTCAGAAAATTAAGTTCAAAATAGTTTTCAATATATAATTTGTTATTCTTTTATTGTTAAAACATGTAACTAGTATGTTTGAATGTCATTTTTTATGTTTTGAAGTTTATATTGATCATTTATTTTTTTTTATTGAATGCATTGATGTTTGTTTTGCCTAGACTTTGCTCTTAATTTTTTTTTTTTTGACATAATGCTGAGTTTAGCTAGGTTTTTGTATATGATAAAGATGATGAAAGAAAGAAAAAGTCAAAACTAATATAACAGTGTTCAAGGATTTCAAAAATGCACTACTGGTTTTTGTTGAAGATGTAGATGAATTCTTGTTTTGTTTTTTTTACATGTTTTCTTTAAGTTTTGAAGTTCTAGCAAGTCAGTATAAGCACGTTTGAAATAGGTTTGATAGGTTTAGGCTTTTATTTTGAGGTTTTTGTTAGTTTATGGGTTTATGCCTTTGCTAGGGGTTTCCTAGGTTTTCTTTGAATTTTTTGGTTCACGTTTTTGGTATTCTTGAACCCAAATTTAGGCTTTCTTATGTTTTGGCATTTTAGCCTTTCTGATAAACTTCAATCAAAGCTATAACTCATGATTGATCATTATGTGCCTCTCTTTTTTTTAACTTGTTTTGGATCAATCAATCTTTAGAACCCTTGAATGTCTAGGTTAGGGTTCTTCGCTGTCAGGTCATTTTGGTGAAGATCGGAGCTTATCATTGCTATTTGATGGATGATTATACACTAGATCTTGATGGTGCATCTTTCTATACTTTTGTTTATCGAAATCTAGTCTATTATTTTTTCCATGTTTCTAGGTTGATCGGAGGTGTTCTTTGTGTTCTTGGCTATTTCAAACAAAATTTCTCATTTGATATTTGTTTCTGAGTGTCTTTCCTTGGACCTTGTTCTTGGGCCTGGGCCGGGCTAGGAGGTCCAACCCACATGGTTGGGATGAGCCCATTTCAAGCTTAAGTAATGTTTAGCTTGTCATTTTTTTTACAAAGGGAAAAGTACATTTTTTGTTCCCTAGGGTGTGTTTGGCAAACATGCCCTAACGAGTTTTTGACAGTTTTTTTTACTGAATTTTTCTTGTTTGGCCAGACAAAGCCTTATATATTTTAATTTAATTTTTGATTTTTTTCAAATGACCATTTTGCTTCTTCTTTTTTTGTCCCTCACTTTTTTACCCTCTTATATTTAATCTTTGAGATTATGACTTACATGTGAGGTGTTTTTCCAGTGTTAAATAAACTAGCTTTTCTATTATTATTATTATTTTATTATTAAAAAACAACAAAAATACATCTTCTAAAAAATACATTAAATATTTTTATTTGTGCATGGTCAATTCTCTCAAATAAATATCATATTTGCGTAAAACAAATTACATTTATATATTGAATTTTTTATATTTAAAAAAGAATTACATTTTTTATATTTTTTTAAATATAAAAAATTCAATATATAAATGTAATTTTTTTACGCAAATATGATATTTATTTGAGAGAATTGACCATGCACAAATAAAAATATTTAATGTATTTTTTAGATGTATTTTTTTTTAATGGCGTGAAAAATAGTTACACACACACTTATATTCAAGAAAAAATACAGGGTGGACCATGGATTCCTAAGTCGATTTTATCTTTGTATGTATTTTTTTATTTAATAAAAAATTTTATTAAATCTATGAGAACTTGACCTACATTTTTTTTAAAAAAGCAATTTGTTTATTTTCAATTACAAGGATTATGAACTTATATGTAAGGCGTATTCCCGGTAGTAAAAAAATATGTTTGGATTTTAGAATAGTTAGGTTCGATTTATGAAACCATGGTCCACCATACTAGGGTGGATCTTTTTTTTACTAATGAACAAACCAATGGTTAGAAAAATAAGATAGTGCTTTAGTAATCAAACAAATAAACAATGCAGCTTACTTTAGATAGAGTGTACTAAGGATGATATTGTCTTCTTATACGCAGCGAGTCACCTTAACTAGATTATAAAGATTAGTTATGGTTCCTAGTGACTAGAATATTAGACGACGACTTCAAACCTTTTTAACTGATTAAGGAAAATAATTTTTTGTTCTTTCCACCCATACCAAAGGATGCTGATCCAAGAGGATGATCGCTGTGACGTCGCACACGTGCGACATAATGATGACTTTACTAGGGAATTTCCCGTGAACTAAGCTTTGTTGTTTGTTTTTTTTAATTATTTGATTTGTGTATTTATTTTTCACATGTATTTTCTTTAAATTTTGCTTATATGTTTTAATATTTGCACATTTTGCTCATGCATTTTTGTTTTGAATATGGATTAATGCTTTCATGCATCACATGCTTTAAATTTTTTAGATCACACTCAAGCTTCTAGGATAGGTGAAGAATTAATGGTTTGCCCTATGATTATTAGTCAGGGTTTAAAACTCGTGAAACTTCCAACTCAGATCTGAGTGCTTGCTTGGTAATGGTGGGCATACATGACTTAATTATTCCTTGCAATACTCCCATACTATATTATTAGGGCCATTACTGGGCAGATCTGAGACACTTTGAGACCAAATAGAAAACCTATCCATATTCACTTAACGAATAGAACCAATCCTTCGGTTGTATGTGCCATTTATAATTTTTTGCATCAAGTATGACCATATGTTCCTTGTATTGTAAGACTTTTAACTGAGAATCATGACTTCCATTAAATACTCATCTTTTCAAGAATTTGGGTAAGAATCTGAGCTAGCACAATTAACTAAGGTAAATTGTCCAATAATCAACACTATTGGATTGCCACACATTACAAAGATAAATCATAACGTGAATAGCATAGAGAAGTTATTACCCATTATGGGATATGTAGATGAGGCCTTTTTTTAAAGAGAATACGAGAGGATTGCATAGTTGATGAAGTTCTTAGTACAAGCATCAACTATAAAAGCATTACTGAATTTTTCTGATCTTAATTATAGGTGTTTACCATTAGAAACTATGACACCCATATTGAAAGAGTATAATAGGATCCTATATTTTCTAAATGACAACTATAAGATCTACTTTAGGCAGTTTGAGGATACTACTTCACAGATAACCAGACTATTATGTTTGGTAAAAGTTAGCTAGTGTGGGGTAGCTGATGAGGGATTCAGATGAAAAATCATTAAAACTAGAACGAAGAAAAACATGGAAGAGAAAAAAGGAAATGAAAGATACAAGATATTGGCATTTGCTATATTTGGGATCGTTTTATTTCTATCCAAAGTTAGAGTCACTAGTCCGGAAGTTGCAAATGCATTTGTGGAGTATGAGCACATTAAAATTAACCCTTCCACTGTAATTTTGGCTGAAACCTTGTTATCACTTAATCATTGTAGAAAGCATGGACAAGGCGTCATGAGATGTTGTGTTCCATTGTTTTATCTATAGATTATCAATCATATCAAAACACTGAGGGATATTTTCAACAACTTCTAGTGGCTTGATCTCCAACCACTAAAAATTATTATGGATGAAAAATAATCTGGATGAGAAAGCATAGATGGAGATGCAGCATTACCACAAAGAAACTTTAAGTAAAAAAACACCTTGGATGAACAATACATCTTGCATAATGACTTGTGGTGGTAAAATATGGGTCCCATTGACTGAAATCACATGTTACATTGGTTATGCTCTTGAATTAGTAACAAGAAAACTTAATGGGATACAATATGTACTAAGAACCTTAGGTTTAGCTAATTTTATTGGATCATTTAGGAATCAGTCATCATTGGAAAAGCTCAAATTTATTAGTCAAGATTGATGAAGACTTTTTATGGTAAAGAAGGATGAAGGAAGTAAGTTTGAATCATCATTCAACCAAAATTACATCATCTGGAGAAATAACGGGCTTTTTGGAATGATTAAATCTATGACTCCTAGAAATCCAAAATTAGAGCAGCTATAAAAAAATAAAGAAGGATCGGAAAGAAAAAGGATTGACAACGAGAAAAGGTAGAGAAAGCATGTCATCTCAGTGACCTTTGTTTTTTAAGTTTAGTTGACTTGACATATCCTGTATCTCTGTGATTCCCTTCAACTAGAACTTTGGTTCTATAACTATTAGGCGAATCATATTCTCACAACTATTCTCCTGTGTAACAATTTTTTTGTAGAGTCTTGTCATCTCAATGACTTTTTTTTTCTAGCTTAGCTGACCTGACATCCCGCTTCTTAACGATTCCATTCAACTAGAACTTTGGTTTTACATCTATTAGGAGAACCGTATTCTCATAATTATTCTCATGTGCAACTATTTTTCTGGTGGAGTCTTGTCATCTCAGCAACTCTTGTTTTCAGCTCAGTTGACCAAAAATCCTACTTCTCAGTGATTCCTTTTAATTAAAATTATACAAAGGCACCTTAACTGTTTTGATTTAGTCTGAAAAACTTTGATTGTAATTGTAGGGTTAACTTCCTCTTTTCTTGATTTCCCAGCTCAAATATTCTTTTTTTTAATCAATATTTAATTCATTTGAGTCTTATTCTGAGGAGTTTTCTGTAAAATAAACATTATGCAATGCTTTGGGGTTAAATGCATACATCATTACCTGGTTTGGAAACATAAGTCCCTTTTTTTTCCTATTAACTCCTCTTTTTAATGTAAGCTTGTTTATTTACTTGAATTTATATCCTTGATCTGGAATATGTTTCCTATGCTGCATCTCTTACCCACTTCATTCCTGGAAAGCAGTCTCCAACTTTGTTTCTTATGAGGCCTTTGCTTGCTTAACTAAATATGTGATTTGGCGTTGCCTTCTATTATACTTTTGTCTATTCTTTAATTGCCTTTTCATTTTAAGGGTATTTTAGTATTTTTCCAGCACAAAAATCCTTTTTCGAAGAAGAAATCTTTAAAAGACTTGGTTTTGTTCATGAAAACTAAAACTTTCAATGTATGCATCAAAACTATGTTTCAAGCAATTCTTCTAAAGGTTTTATCAATTTTAAAGTGTTTGTTATCTTAGGTTAGGTTTTTACTATAGGTGACCGGAACCAGTTTTCAAAGAGGTTTCAAGAATTTACTTGAAAATCTATATAGAATCAAAGCTGGTTATGTTAGAATTTTCATTTTCCTTCCATGAATAATAACGGGTTGCTACTCATTTTATCACTTTCTGTGAAAGGTAAGATCATCGTTTAGTAATCCAGGTTGTGTGTACTTGATTAGAAAAGACTTTTAAAAACACATAATATAGGCTTTGACTATGGGCTATGAAAGAGATGGACATTTTGAAGCTCAAAAGGTGTTTAACGGTTTAAAGATTTAGGATCACTTTTTCTCCAGCCTCTTTTCTTTTATAAAGTAGTCTCATAAACTTCATTTAAAAAGACTCTCTTTCTCAACGAAAAGTCTTGCTTTAGGATCTTTACTTTTCTTATGCTATTTAGTTGGGGAGAATCATAAAATCATTATTTCTTTTTTCTTTTCTTTTCTTTCACTTTTTTCTCTTCTTTATTTTTGCTTTCTCTTCTTACTTCATTTTCTTCTTCTTCTTTTTTATGATGATGCCACTTATTACTGGGTTCTAACTTTTGTAGATCCATGAAAGTATTTCAGCAGTTTACTTTTTTTACTTACACATTTCTTTCTTTCCCCAGTATAGGATGTGATTCTAGTCAGGATCTACTCTTGATCTTTAGGGTTTTTATTTGTCCCTAGTGTAGGGTGTGATAATAGTTAAGGTTTTTACAAAGAAAATTTATTCAGGCTCAAATGAAAACCACAAGTGATATATTTTTAGAATATGAAGGGATAACAAAGATGACATTTTCTCATTTTAAACATGCATCGTTAAGATCGATACATTTTTTCTTTTTTCAAAAGAATTTGTTGGTGATTATAGTCACTCCTAACCATTTATCCATACAATTTAAAATGTCATTCAAAGATGGGTTTTATCTCATAGTTAGATTGGTTTGTTTGGTTTGGTTACCTCTCAATTAAGAATTGTTTAAATCTTATTTCAAGTATATTATGATCCATTCATCGTAATCATGCACAAAGCTAATTCTTTCTAGATTTTCAAAAAAAAGTATTTCAAATGCTTTGAGATCATGCAATTTTTAAAGAAATGTTATTTACACCAAGAATTTATGGCCAAACTTTACTTTATTAATTTGGAAGAAATTGAGTACATCATACATAAAATTTCTTTATAGAATCAGAATTTACAAGTCTAGCTAGATCTTTTTCATCCATTTTAGATAACATTATAGCTCCTTCTAAGGATGTAAGGACCCTTATAGTTTGGTGCTTATTTAATCTAGTCCTCTCATAATAAGGGCAATATTTTTTTGAGCACCAAATCTCTTTCCTGGAACACTCGAGGTTAAACTTTCTTGTCATATGCCTTAACCATTCTTTTCTGGTAGAGTTGATGATAATAGATCGCAATATCCTCTTTTCACTGATCAAGTTTAGCTCTTCATATCTCACTTTGGCCCACTCAAAATCTATCAATACCCTTAAATGATGGGACTTCCACTTCCAAAGGCATCATTGCCTCTATCCCATATACCAAAGAATATGGGGTAGCTCCTATTAAAGTTTTGACTGTAGTGCGATATCTGTGAAGGGCAAACAATATTATCTCATGACAATCTTTATAGGTGACTATCATCTTCTTGACATTCTTGTTGGAAGCTTCTACAACACCATTCATTTTTGGTTTGTAAGGTGAGGAATTGAAATGTTTGATTTTTTATTTGGCATAAAGCTCTTTTATCATTTTTCCCTTGAAGTTTTAAGCATTATCAGTCACTATCTTTCCTGACAAACCGGATTGGCAGATCAAGTCCCTTTCTATAAACCTCTTCACCACTTTTTATGTTACATTATAGTATGAATTGGCTTCTACCTTTTTCGTAAAGTAGTTGATAGCCACAAGGATAAACCTATACCCATTGTTGGTTTTTGGATTGAAAGGCCCAATCACATCAATTTCCCACATCGCGAACCGCTATGAAGATGTTAGATTAAACAATAAAGCTAGAGGTACATTAATGTTATCACTATACACTTAACAGTTATGACATTTCTTGACATAGTTGATGCAGTCTTCATTCAGAAATGATCAGCTCTTTGTATCTTTCTCACCATCATATGTCCAATAAGGTCCCATCTTCAAGAAGTCATAATGCATTTCTAGCCTTAACCTCATTCAAACACCTCAGTAAGGTCCCATCAAATTATCTTTTATATAAGACCTCCCCGTCTAAGTAGAAATCCATAATCAACCTTCTCAAGGTTTTCCTATCCATTTTGGATGCTCCTACAAGATATTCTTGTATCTGCACAAAGTTGATATTGTAATACCAATGATTTTCATCTACCTCTCCTTCAACTAAGCAATAATAAGATAAGAAATTTATAATTTCAATGTGTACCGACTGTACCCTAGTCTCGAAATCAATTCTAGCCATGGTAGCTAGTGTGGAAAAATGTCAGAAAACTAGTTCCCTTCTCTTTCTAGATGGATAAACTTTATCTCTTCAAACTCTTCAGCCAGTTTAGACAGGTATTCTTGATAGAGTCTTAGTTTTTCTTCATTAGTTTGCTAATATCCTTTCACCTAGCAGATAATCAACATTGAGTCCCTATATACATCTATCTTTCTCATATTTAGCTCTAATATAGCTTCCAAACCGAGGATGCAAGCCTTATACTTTTTTTTTTATATCAACTATAAGAAATTTTTTAGATCAAAATAAAACATAGCTGTAAACTAGCAAGTCAACTGTACAGGCATATACAAACCAGAGAAAAGGAACAGACCCCCTTGAGAAAAGGGAACAGACTCCCTGAAATAAAAACCCTAAGCTAGCTGGTAAACCTAACCAACAAACATGAACCTTCACAAAGGAGAAACTTTGCATCCAAAATCCTTAATTACTGGAGAGGAGCCCAAAATGCCAGCAAGAGGCCAAACATCAACAAAGGCTCTAGTAGACCACTTAGAACAAACAGAGACCAGCCAGAAGCCAGCAACGACAGGCAGTAACCAGACATTAAACAAAAACCCAGCAAAGAACCCAAAAAAAACCTGTAACAAACATCACCAGGGCTCTGATTGGAGCACCAGCAGAGGACAACCCAACCCAGAAGAACATCAAATAGGGACCGGTTAGGAGCAAACCAGCAACAAAAGGCACCCACCAAACATAAAACCTGCATCCAGTAACAGTTGGCTACTGGAAAGGAACCCAAAATTCTATCAAGACAGCAACTTCAGGCACAAACAAGTACAGATTGCCAGCCAAGCTGCAATAGGAAATTCACCCATGCAGAATAGATGCTTTGCAACCAACACATATACCAGCAACAAGATTTAGCCAACCAGAACAACAACTGCATCCAAAACACATAGAACCAGCAACAACAAAACAAAAATTGCCCAGATGATAGGGTATCTACACAAAGGAAAACACAAGACCAGCAAGTCTTCAAAATAAAACAGGTAAGAACCAAGGGATGACCCTTCCAATCAAACAGAAACAAATATCATAAAGTGGATGAGGGAGCAGAGTCATCTGAGCTACGTAGCGATTGGAAATCAATAGCAGGGGCCTTGGACTTCCTATACGATCCCAAACAAGGAATGGCTGCTGCTTTGCTTCGAGTGAGATATTGCCTCGTGGGAGGGGCTACAGCTGCAGTGACCTCAGCTACAGATTCATGTATTGAAGGAGTAGAGCTAGGGAGCTCGGTGGCAGCAGCTTTGGACCTCTTGTGACCAGGAGATTGGGGCCTCAATGCAACAACTATAGCAGCTTCAGTGGATATTGGATCCACTTGAGGAGTAACAAAAGGGCCTACACCGTACGGTTCCTGCTTCTCAACTACAGCTGTCTCTGCAGAGGGGCTAGAACTGGCTGAACAAGATGGAGTCTCATGCGGCCTCTTTTTACTTCTAGACTTGAGGCCTTTGGTGCAAGTGAGAGTTGAGTGACCTAGAGTCTTACACTGCTTGCAAATGCGTGGTAAAGATTCATACACAAGCTACAGAATCGAATTGGTGCCAATGGGCAAAATGACATTGACAAAGGATGGCAAGTTGGAGAGCAGGTCTACTTCAATAAGGACTCGAGCATAGGAGACCCGGGTCATTTGTGTAGTTAGGTCATCACAATGTACAGGCTTCCCAATCATGCTTGCAATTTTAGATAAACAAAAATGGTTCCAGCATTGTAATGGTAGATTAGGTAACCTCACCCATGTTGGCATTGTGGTCATATCAGGAGATTGAAAGTAAAAAAAAAAAGCAGACATTATTTTCAGGATAATAAGCCGACAAAAGACAACATATGAACTTGCACCTAAGACTTCTAACATCTCCAATTCTGATAAGAATGCAAAGATCAACCAACCTGAATCATGCATAGTGAAATGAGCTTTATGCTGCCAAGTTTGATTAATATACGTTACCAGATAAGCATACCCTGGGAATTTCCCAATCACATAGCCAATCAAGCAGTACTTCAACTTAACAACGAGTTCACTAACATCAGTTTCCTGAAGATGACATAAAACAGAGGATGTATATTCTGGAAAGTGGACAAGAGCAGGAGACTAAGAATTTGAAGTACTTGGTGGTGTGTCTGCAGGAGTACCTCTGCTACAACCAGGCTGAGCCTTATCCGTCACTGGTGATGCAAGAGTGGCACCAGCAGGGAAGGGAGTAACATCAAAAGGAGGGGGAGGAATAGAAGTCGGGGTAGGAGTGAGACCCCCTGAACTCGGACAGGAAACGCTTGGGTGAACCCCAACCCGACGTTTGGTATGACGGTCTGTAGCTAAATGGCTTACCTTGGAACTGCTAGAGGAGCCACTATTACGACCACCAGAAGAGTGATGGTTAAGAGATGGAGCAGGGGAACCTGTCTTGTACATGGTTCTGTTCTTGCGTTTGGACGAAACCCTAACGGCGCTGGAGAAATCAGTAAAATCAGCAAATAGAACTTTCATTCTAGGTAGAGTGAAGGTCGAAGAGGAGAAATTAAGCCTTGGTGAACCAACGAACAACTCCTAGACGGAACCCTAGGCGTGTGCAATGCAAATGTATGGCGTTTAGGTTGAAGCCGAAAATTTCCTTGGGCGGAACGAAGAGTTGAGGATTTAGCCTTAGATTTTATCATATTGATTGAAGAGAGAACTCTGAGGAGCAGAGGACAGACAAGAGAAGAAAATTAGTGAACGAAGCGGGAAGAACACTGACGCCTAATAGACCGCTTCTCTCACTACACCAGGAGCTTCTCTCTCTTGACTTACTAAGAACTCTTTCTTTTATACTTAGTTGTATTATTGGTGCACTTAGATTGCAACTTCACTAAAATCGGGTGCTGTTTCTTATTATGAGAGATTATTACTGCATCAACTCCATTCCCACATATATTTATTGCCCCATCAAAATACATTGTCCACCAATCTAACCTATTTTCTTCTTCTTTAACTAATGACACACCTTTTTCAAGAAATTCAAAATCTAATGGCTCGTAATCTTCAATAGCATTGTCAGCTAGATGGTCAGCAATTGCACTCCCTTTCATAGCTTTCTTCATCATACACATTATGTCGTATTTTGCTAATAAAACTTACCATCTTGCAATTCGACTTGCTAGATAGGGTTTCTCGCAGATATATCTAAAGGGCTCCACTTTTAAATTAAAGCGTGTTTGGTATTGTGGTAGCTTTTGTAGTTGCGGTTTGAAAAAAGTAGTTTAATAAAAAGTACTTTTTGTGAGGTTGTTTCAAAAAAAATTAGTGTTTGGTTAAAACTGTGGTTGAAGTTGTGGTTTTAAAAAAAACAGTTTCTTGTGTTTGGTTAAAAAACTGTGGTTGAAATTGTGGTAGAAAAAAAAACAGTTTTGTGTTTGGTAAAACTGTGGTTCCAAAAACACTTTTCAAAAAAATTGATTTTTTTTAATAAGCGCCAATTTTGTAAATGCATTTTACTGTATTGTGAATTTTTTTAATTGAAAAATGTAAAGATTTTATTTAAATTTAATAAAATAAATATAAAAATCTAAGAAGTGATAAGTTGAGAAAAATTTGTTAATGGTAATTAAATATTAAAATAAAAAAATTAATATCTTTCATAAAAACAAAATACAATAAGCATCAAAAAATATTTGACCTGACTTTTTTTTTAATTCATATGTTTTTTGTTGTTTTTTTTTTATCTTAGAGGTTATTTTTTAATCAAATATAAAAGAAAAAAAATAAAGATAAATTACAATAACTTCTTTGGTACATTATAAAACAAAAAACAAATATAAGAATAATTGCTATTTAAAAAAATAGACAATTGTAGAATAAAATAAAAATTAAATCCCATATTAATAACAAGGCGACAAAAAATTATAAGTTGTAGGGGTAGAATAAACCTTACAAAAAAAAAACAGATTGGGAGCTTTTCTCTTTCCTAAGGTGCTGAGGTTTGGAAATGGATAGGCTGTGAGAGTTGAAACATAAAAACCAAGGACAGGAGGTGGGACCGTTGGGAAAGCAAGGGGAAAGTGTTGGTGATGAGAGAGAGGGCAAAACGCATAAAAAGCAATTGGTAATTGCTTATCAAAAACTGAAGTCCAACCTTAGTTTTGTACTGGGACCCACATAAATAAAAAACATGGTTGGTGTTAACCAAACACTATATTGCATATTTTCATTTCAACCGCGACCGCTGCAGCATATCCAAACGGCCACTAACTATGTAATATGATACAACATGTATTGTGGTAATGTTTGGCTGCAAACACCAGTGAATAACATAACTTTTCTATCACAGTGTATCTAGACTCATATTATATGAACTTTTTACTCAGATAGTAAATGGCTTTTTTTTTTTGCTTTAAGTTTTATCACACTAACCCAGTACACATCCTATAGCTACTTCAGTCATTGTCAAGTATAATATTAGAGACCTTTTTAATACAGAAGGAACAAGCCATGGTGGATTATTAAGTATTGTTTGATTTTATCGAAGGCTTCTAGGTTGTAGGATCATTTTTCCTTAGTAATTGGAAGATTGGTTCACCTATTGTTGTTAGCTGAGATATAAACTAGGCAATATAGTTCAATCTCTTTAAAAATCTCATTACCTCTTTCTCAATCTTAGAAGCTAACAAGGATTGAATAGCCTTTACTTTATTAGGATTCACTTCTATCCCTTTGTCACTTACCATAATCCCAATAAATTTTTAGATTTTAGTCCAAATGAACAATTTGCAAGGTTAAGCCTCCATTTGTACTTCCTTAATCTCTCAAACAACTTTTATAAATCCTAGATATGACTCTCTCCTTTCTTGGACTTGGTAATCATATCATCCATATACACCTCGATTTTTCAACACATCATAATATAGAATAGAGTCATTATAACCCTCTAGTAAGTGGCTCTTGCATTCTTTAACCCAAATGGCATAACCTTGTAATAGAGGGTTCCTTCAAGTGTGATAAAGATCATTTTCTCTTTATCTTTCAGAGCTATTTTTATATGGTTGTACCTCGAGAAGTCATCCATAAAGGAATACATGGATCCGCATGAACCATTATCAACCAAAACATTTATATATGGCAAAGGAAAGTCATTTTCGGGTATAGACCTATTTAAATCTGTAAAGTCCATGCAAACTCTAATTTTCTCCTTTTTTTTAGCACGACAACTATGTTAGATACATATTGTTTATATTTCACTACTTTTAAAAAGTTGACATTCCACCGCTTTCCAATTTTTTCCTTGACTTTGATCAAGATATCTTGGAATAATTAAGGTTTCTATTTTTAGTTCTCTTTTAACCTACTCATCTCCCATGTTTATAGTCTTAAGCTCTTCTATAGTAGGTTTCCATGCCTGTTTATGCTGCTTTATTAATTTTATGAATTCCTTGATATTATTTTCATTGTATTCTTCTTCTTTCATAGCTATTATATATTCATTAAAGTTTGGTCATTCATTATTGGTACAAGGTGCATGTGGTGTTCTGGAAGATCCTCTTTTAGGATTCTTAAAAGCAAAAAGTGTTCGATGTAAATGAATAATAAGAAATAAAAAAAAGAAATTTTAGAAAATACATGATCTCATTACTTTTAAAAGAAAAGTTTGGGTCAACAACATAAAATCATGTTGACATTTTAAGCCTCGATTGTCAATCAGGAACAAGAAAAAGAGGCAAATAAAAATAGAGATAAAAACACTTTAAGACAAGCAATGTTGATTTACATTTTAAATACCACTAAAGCTTCCTGAGTCACCCAATTTTTAAACTTCTCGCCCTTAGCCAGCTTTCACATGAAGTCTTAACGAGGAATTCTTCTAAAGTATGAATGGATAGTTGTGGCAGTACTTTACCCTCTTTTCCAAAATCTATCCTCTTTGTAATCCTTTTAACCTTTCTTCCTCTAAGATGTTTACACTCATTGTAAAGAGTTTTTTTACCAAGGTTTTACAGTCCCTTATCTGGTTGCAGCATACTTGCAACCTTTGGGAATGGAACCCTGATTGGAGGGATGACTAGTTCTTCTTTTTAAAGCTCTCTTCCCTTATTTAAGCCATTCTCTTCTCTCTTTTCATACTAACAGTTCATCTATAATCTTTCTTTTTAAGCTTATATCTAAGCCCAAATCTCTGATTAACACATTTCATCTTTATTAAAATGACCATTTCTAGCATTTCAATTTCAGGTTTATAATGAAATGGAATTCTATGTTTTAGGAAACATTTAGCGCCACCCTTGTGATGTAACCATATTATTCGATAGTTTCACCCACAACTATCTAATGTTTTGTCCATGTTTTATATATAAAATACCTTGATATTCTTTGTTTTATGTTTTGAAGGCACTTTTGGATGAAAGATACAAAAAGGAGTAAATTGGAGTAATTGGCAGATTTGACGTTCAGTCGATGTTTTGTGCAGAGCATGAGTTCTAGAGATCAAAATGAAGTGATTCCAGTGGCACTAAAAAGCTAACATTCATACCTTTTTGGAAATGTAATGCAAGAAAAATAAAAAGAGAAATATCATGGAAATCACATCCAGCAAAGTCAAATCTCGCATTCTGACAGTGTTGACCTTTTGCCATTCAAAATTTAATATCTGGAGCTACAGAAGTCTAATTGATGCAAACTCAATTGTTTTGGATTCCTAACTCAATGAACTATCAACGCTCCAAATTTCGGCCAAAAAAGATTTCATATGATGGAGATATGATTTTTCAAAGATGACAACTGAATTCTGCCAGCAAACAGGTTTCATAAAGAAACGAGTCCAAATTACATTGTGAAGCATCTAAACCGACATCCAAGTTTTTATATCAGTAATTTAACTCCTCTAAGTCGGAGATTAAAGATTTCATGCAAAGCTATTTCTCCTTTTTAGGAAAAATAGTTATTGAAGTACTTAAATGTAAACTGCCAACTTAAGGAAGGACTATTTTGTAAAATAGAGACTAAGGTTTCTTAGCATATAAAAAGAAAGGGAGAAGGGGCTGGCAGCCAACAGAAAAGAGGGAGAGCAGAAGGAGGCAGCAGCCAGCAAAGAATAAACATAAATTCTCTCCTCTACAAACCCAAAAATCATGCTCTCTTCAATCTTTAGAAGTAGTTGTTCAATAGTTATGCAAGGCTAAGCTTTTTTCTTGGTTGCAAGAACGCAAAAACCTTCGGATTTCAAGAACCGTGAGATTTATTTTTCCTTTTATTTTCAGTTTTTCTATGCATATTTCCTATGATTGTTGTTAATGATTGCTAGAGCGGACTCTAAGTTATTGTTGTGAACAATCTATTGCTAAGTTTAATATCAAAACCGAAGTTGTGATATATGAACTTGTGAAGCAAGTTTGATAATTGTGGTGGAACTACGTTATTGAACTTAGGGAGAACATTTGAACAAAGTGACACAAGCTACGAACAACTTGTATGTTAATCTTGATGAAATTATCTAGTTCGTAAAGCTACCATTAAATTGAATCATTAGTGCGGACACTTTGATTGTTTGTTGGTTAGGATTAGTTATACGGCGGATCCGTTAATTAATCAACATTAAGAAAAGATAAAATTTTAGAACATAAACTGCAATTTTCGTTTCAAGGATCGATTTTAATTTACGTAGGTGGATGTGTGCTTGCGACCAGGATTTGTTTTCTTGATAAGTTTCGGTTCTAATTAATTTTGTTTGCTAGTTTAATTGCTGCCATAGTTTAGATAATCACAAACCAAATCCCCTCAATTACATAACGTACAATATAAAAATCTGACTTAAAACTTCCTCGTGGGATCAACCCCTTGCATGTTCTATACTATCCTGTGTGTTTTAAGCTAGGGTAATTAATTTGTGCGACCGCGACATCATAACACCTTGCGACTTTAAAGATTTTTGGCTTTCTCAGCTAGTATTTTCAGGAACCCACTCTATATTCAAAATCTCGAAAGCATGAACATTTCCATCCCTACAATCATATGTTTCAATGAAGGGTACCACCACATTTCTGATCATGGAAATGGTTACTTTAGTTTTGACTACTACCAACATTACATTCATGATATACTTTAAGCATTGATGCAATGATGAAGTTATTGCCCCAGTCATATGAATCCAAGGACTTTCCAACAACATGTTATAGGAAGGATGAATATCCATCACTTGTATTGTTATCAGAAACACTTATATGCAACTCTATTTTCAAAGTCTCAACTATTTATCTTAGTAAGCTATCATATGCCCTTGCCATCATGGTACTCGGTTTCATATAAAAGACATCAATAAGCATCTCCTCCAGCTAGTGTCTTGGCAGTATATTAAGAGTCGAGCCATTATTAATTAGCACTTTACTAATAAGGCAATCTTTGCATTTGACAGTGATGTACATGAGCTAGTTATGTCTAGTGCCCTCAACACCCAACTAATCTTTCATGAAATACAAGAAATTAGTTGTATTGATTATCCACACCAAATGGTTCATGGTTTTCTGCTCAATTTCCTGAGATACATAAGCCTTGTTTATCACCTTTTATAAAGCATTTTGGTGCGACTCAGAGCTAAGTATCAAAGATATAATAAAGATCTTGGCAAGGTTTTTTTTAATTGATCCACTATGCAGTATTCACTATGCTTTATTAACTTTAGAAATTCATTTGTCTCTTTCTCAATTATTGATTTTTTAGCCTCAAGTTCCTTACCAAGGTCTATCACCTCCTTGCCTATAGCTTTTCTTTACTTTTCTAGCTTTTCAAACGTGAAGCAACAACCACTCCAAGTCAACCTAATTATCTATTATTAGAATAAAGGAACAAGAGTTTTTGATACCAAAGGTATAGCTATAATTGCAAAGCATACATTATAATCCCCTTTATTTTTATATAAAGGTTTAGTCAAGATGAGTTTAGGTGGCCCATTAACTATTGTTAAACCCTACACACCTCTAACATTTTCTCTTGAATCTCTATCATCCTTACCTCATCACTATCCTTCATGGCCTTAATTCTTAACTCCTTCAAGGTCAATATTCTTGCAACCTTTTGGTGGGACTCAATGCATTCATCAATGTGATGTCCTTTCTTTTCATAAAACTCACAATAGTCACCTCTCTCTAGAAGACACTCAATGACTTTCTTTAAAAATCCTGACTGTACCAGCATGTCTTGCAGCCTCTTCATTGACACTTTCAACACTTTTTCTTTACTACCAACTTCCACCACACTCACTCCATTGTTACGTATAACATGGTTATGTAAACGATTCAAATTAACATTGGGTAAATCCTAAAAAATTACTTATTTTGATTAGTTCTAACAACCTTTTCTTTAAAGCGTAGCATGTTTCAATATCGTGGCCAGGATTTCCAGTATGATATTCACAAGTTAATTCTGGTTTGTACTAAACAAAAATAGGTGATCGTAGTGGTGGTAAAGGGATATGATCTATATGCGTAATACTTAGTAATTTGGCATACAACTCCTTCAAAAGCATATGTAAGGGTAGGAGTTGTTCTAGGGTATTTCTTGGGTTTGTTTTTTTTTTGTTCTAGTTGTTTGATTGGCTATTTGATTGATTGGTTTGGTTTAGGGAAAATGATTTTTTTTCCATTATACCCACCTTCTAAGTTGTTCTCGTTACTATCCATTTTCATCCCAGCAAAGCCTTTCTTTTTCATTGACTCGACTATATATTCAGACTTAATCCATTACCTATTCTTTCAATAATACATACAACATCGTAGAAATATTGAGATTAGCTACCCATTAAATGTGTATAATCAAGGGATTTAAAGTTACCATCTATGTTTCTATCAAACGAGGTTGAACATATGTGGCCTCATCTCATCATCATTATGCATATGCCCTTACTGAATCTTGACTTCCTTTTTCCATGGTCATTAAGCTAGTTCTATTGAGGGCAATTTCCAAATTGAATTTGTATTGTTTTAGAAAGGCATCTACCAAGTCTTTCTATTTCTTAATTCTAGTATTATCTAGTCTCATATACCACCTCAAAGCAAACCCTGTGAGACTATCCTAAAAAAAATAGATTAACATTTTGTCATTATAGATCACTTCAACCACTTTATTGTAGTATTACTGGAGATGGGTGTTTGGACATTCTAGTCTAGTATACTTGATGAAGTCTAGAACTTTAAATTCCTTTGGCACCACAATATTTAGCACCAAACATGCTTTAACTACTCGTATATGGTCAAACAAATCGTTCCCTTCAACTGTTCTCAATCTCTCTTCCAAAGCAGACCACTTATCATAGCTCATAGGACCAGTAAATCTATCATTAAAAGGTCCTTCAGTTATCAAATCCATAGTGTTTGAACTAGCTAGACGGGGGTAACAGGAACAAAATGATGCTCATATGCCAAATTTTCCCCTAAGTTCTAAGGTGTATGAAAGACATGGGTTGCTTGTGCTTCCACAGGAGGCTGTGTAGACGTTTCCTCCCTACTCTTAGACGTTAAAAGATGCTTGAGTAGATTAGTTATTCAACCAACTTCATTCTTTACAGATTGTAGCTCACTCTGATAATATGATTCCAGATGAGCTCTCTCTTCATTCTCTATTTTCTCTCTTAATTAGGTGTAGTAAATCTTAGATGGGGGATATATGTTTCATAACTTGTAGTGCATAGAACAATCTATAAAGGAATGCATGATCATAATGTGTATGCTAATGTATATTAGATATGGATTTAGTCTTTCCAAGAACGACTAATGGCCACTACTTTACTTGTGTAATGATTGTGGATTCTTTTGTCATATTTCTTATTAGGAGTAATTCTACTCAAGTCATTGCTTTGATAAACTTAAATCTCACTTATCAAGAGATATTTTTTACTCAATAAATGGGTCAAAACCCTTTTCATTAATATTGAAAAGTTCATTACATTGTTTTTTGGAAAAGTAAATACAAAAAAAAAGTACATCAGTCTCTCTCTTTAAACTCATATATATCCAAAGGTAGAAAAGCAAAAACATAATTCTCAATCTATCCTATAAAAGCATCGGTCTTAGCTAGGCTTTGCCGATGGTGAAATATATACCTTCCCTCATTTCAGGAATTGGCCTTAACAATCCGAGCATTTCTGGTACCTTTGTCCATTTGCTCATCCATCTTAGTCATTTGCTCCATGAGCAGCATGTTGCTTTAGTTAAAGGCATTGTTATTAGCGTTGATATGATCTTTATGCCTATCTAATGCTACTAACTTCTCCTTAAAGTGCTTTACCTTTTCTCATTTTGTGTTGAGCTTCATTCTCAGCACCTTGATTTCATTTTTCATAGTTACTAAATTTGCTTTAACAACCTCGACTTTTTTTCTTTTGTCTTCAACCCCTGCTACATCTTATGCTTTGGCTAGTTGGCTTTCCATCATCATATGAACTAAAGTTTTGGATGTTAATTAAAAAGTAAAAAAAGAAGTTGATCATCCTAAAACGAAACAAAAAATATTTTAAGAAAGTCTTGCTAGTTAAGTGCAATAAACTATGCAATAAAAAGAAAGTAAAGGTAATAGTACCATTTTCAAAGCCAATTTTTCTATAATTATGCGGTAATTAAAATAAATATTTGAATGTTTTATGGATTTAAATTATACAAAAAATATATTTCTTTTATCAAAATCCAAATTTCTTAGGAAAAAAAAGTAAAAAGTTATGCCTTAATAATTTTTATTACATGGGAAAATAAAAAAATAATTAATTCATGAAAATTATATAAAAAATTCACAATAACAAAAATATATTTTATGCTCATTGAACATTTATGTGCAATATTTTTAGGAAAACATTACATATTATATTCATAAATAAATATTCTAAAGTAATTGCAAATATTACCATAAAAGAATTTTAATCTTATTGAAAGATAATAATATAATTGGAGAGAATTCTTAAATCTCGACTTCTCCTTTTATTTTAGAATATATTCCTGAATATATATAACATCTACAAATCTATATTAGGAAGGCTATTAACTATACATAAATAGGTGTTATTATTTGGACCTAATTTATGGAAAAGAAATCAGACTTTCTATTTTCATTTCCCATAAATCAAGTTCAGATCAGAATCAAATTTGTCTTGATTACTTCAGAATCTTTAACACTCCCCCTCAAGCTTAATAGAACAGGTTCTTCATTCCCAACTTGTCTAAGATACCTTTAAATGAAGGATTCTGCACACCTTTAGTAAGTATATCAGCAAGTTGTTCCCCAGTAGGCACATAAGGTATGCAAATCAGTCCACTCTTTATTTTTTCTTTGATGAAGTGTATGTCCACTTCCGCGTGTTTAGTTTTATCATGTTGTACTAGATTCTGTGCTATTCCAACGACAAACTTATTGTCACAGTACAATCTCATTGGTTATTCCCATTTGATTCTTAAATCTTCTAGGACAATCTTTATCCATAATAACTCACAAATTTCAAATGTCATTGATCTGAATTCTGCTTCTGCACTTGATCTTGAAACAACATTATGTTTTTTGCTCCTCCATGTCACAATATTTCCTCCCAGTAGAGTACAATAACTTGATGTTGGCCTTCTATCTATTAAGGCACCAACATAATCATCATCTATATAGCATTCAAGTTTCAGATTCTCATGTTTTTTTATACAAGATTCCTTTTTCAAGGGTAGACTTTAAGTATCTAAAGAGTCTATAAACTGCTTATAGGTGTAAATCATTCGGGTTGTGCATAAATTGGCTCACTATATCACTGCATAAGCAATATATGGATGAGTGTGATAAGTAGATCATCTTACCAACTAGCCTTTGGTATTGTGCCTTATCAGTTGTGGCTCCTTCCTCATCATTATCAAGTCTATGCTTTAAGTCAATAGGTGTCTCACATGGTTTACAGTCTACCATTTTTGTCTCCTTTAGAAGGTCTAAAGTATACTTCTGTTGAGAGATAAAAATTCCTTTTTCTGAAAGTGTTACTTCTATGCCAAGAAAATATTTCTTCTATGCCAAGAAAATATTTCAGCTTCCTCAGCTCTTTGATTTCAAATTCTGAAGAAAGTCTTTTTCTTAATGTATCTTTCTTCAAGATCATCACCTGTTATTATAATATCATCAATATAAACAATTAAAATAGTAACTCCCCCTGAAATGAAGTGTTTGATAAACTAAGTATGATCTCCTTGACTTTGTTGATATCTCATTGAAACCATGGCTTGTGTGAACCTTTCAAACCATGCTTTAGGTGACTGTTTTAGCCCATAGAGTGCCTTCTTTAGTTTATAGACCTGATTGGGAAGTAGAGAGTGACTGAATCCTGGTGGTGGATCCTTAAACACCTCTTCTTCCAACTCTCCATGTAAGAAAGCATTCTTTACATCATATTGCTGCATACACCATCCAAAATTAGTAGATAGAGAAAACAAAATTTGAATGGTGTTCATCTTAGTAACTGGAGCAAATGTCTATTGATAGTCTATCCCAAAAGTTTGTGTATACCCTTTTGCAACTAGCCTGACTTTATATCTTTTAAGGCTGCCATCGACTTTATATTTTAGAGTATAGACCCACTTACACCCTACTATTTTTTTCTCTTTTGGTAACTCAACTATTTCCCATGTTTGATTCCTTTCTAGTGCATTCATCTATTCTTTTATAACAGTTTTCCATTTCTCATTACTTAGAGCCTCATGCAAGGTTTTTGGGATATGTATGGTGTTTATTTTTTAGAGAAAGGTTTTGTATGATGGTGAAAACTTTTTGAATGACATAAAGTTAGTTATAGTATATAAAGGATTCTTAATGCATTCTCTTATCCTTTTCTAATTGCAATTGGCTGATAAAGGTCATTAGTATCAGGAGTAGATAAGGATGGATGAGAAGTTTCATTACCTTGCTCTGGTTCAGATTCTTGGGCTTACAAGAGAGTCTGATCAGGTTGTACCCTTCTTCTATATACCCGAAGAGGTCAGTGAATAGTAATTTCTCCCTACAGAGTTTCTCTTGTAAGGTTTGAAGACTTAGTGGGTGGTGAATTCAAAGATGATTGCTGCCAAGATGGGATTTGGAAGGGAAAATTTTCAAAAACATTTTTATGCTTATCTTTTGTGTCTATGTTGCCCTCCTGAAGATAAGACTGGTTGAAGAAAGGTTGGTTTTCATTAAAAGTGACATCTTTTGACACAATAAATCGTTTTGAAGGTGGATGATAACATTTATAACCTTTTTGTGTGATGGAATACCCTATGAAAACACACTTAAGAGCTCTAGCATCAAGTTTATCTTAGTGATGTTTATGAATGTGGACATAGGTGACACTCAAAAATCCTAGAGGGAATTTTAGAATAAAAATTATTCTTGGGAAATTTTTTTGATAAATAGTTTAAAAGACTTTTAAAACCAATAACTCTTGAAGGTATTGTATTTATCAAATAACTAGATGTTAAAATAGTTTCTCTCCAATAATGTTTTGGAACTTGATTTTCTCGAGTAGTTTTGAGAAGATGTTTGTTTTTCCTTTCGGCTAACCCATTTTGTTGATGAGTATTAACACAAGATGATTGATGAATAATCCCTTCTTTTTCAAAGTATGGTGATAAGATCTGATTAAAGTAGTCCCTATCATTATCAGTTCTAATACCCTTCATGCTAACCCCAAATTGATTCTTTATCATTTTGGTAAAGTTTGGAAAGATGTGACTTACATCGACTTTTTGTTTAAGAAGATAAACTCAAGTCATTCAGGTGCAATCATCAATAAATGTCACAAATCCCTTTGCTCTTGAAATATTGGGAACGTTATATGGACCCCATATATCTTAATGAATTATATTAAATGGAGACACAAATCTTGAATCACTTATAGGAAAAGACACTCTATGGTGCTTTGCAAACTCATAAATTTCACAATGAAATTGTTCAACATCAAGATTTTTAAATAAGGATGGAAACATATAACTAAAAGTCTTAAATGAAAGATGTCCTAAACGATGATGGTGATTTCAAACATCATCTTTATTAGAATTAACTGAAATGAATGATAGAGGATGAGAGTTACTACTATTGCCTAGCACTCCAAGCATGTACAACCCATTCTTGACTCGAGCCTGCCCAATCATCTTCCCCGTAGCTAGGTCCTGAAATATGCAGTGATCAAGGAAGAAAGTTGCATTACAGTTTATGTCTTTGCTTAATTTTCAAATGGATAACAGATTTACAGTAAGGTTAGGGACATGTAGTACTAGTTTAAGGGTCAATAAGTGGTTAAAGGGAATTGTTCCCTGGCCTGCTACAGTGGTTAGAGATCCATCAACAACTGTGATTTTCTTACTGCTAGGACAAGGTTGATATGATCTGAAGGAACCTATAGAATGGGTCATATGGTCTGTTGCACCTGAGTCTATGACCCAAATACTGGAGTGGTCCTTTTTTGAAGCACTAAAGGCATGAGAAAATAGAATTTTACCATTTTGAGCAATAGAGCATGACCCAAATGGTTTCTCCATGGTGTTGATTAGGGTTTTTAGATGTTCAATCTCTTCCTTGTTGAACCCTCCCACTTCTAGGGTGCTGGACTCACATGCTGTCTTTATGTCCTATTGACTGATTCCAATTGTATCCTCCATTACGCCCTATCCTTAGTGGTTTTCCATGGAGTTTTCGGTAGGTCTCCTTTGTATGACCTGTCTTCTTGCAATAGTTACAAAACAAATCATCTTTAGGGAATTTTTTCCCTTCAGTCTTCCCAACTTTTGCACCATTCATGGCATCACTCATGTTTCTGCTATTAGTTATCAACATAGCAGACCCTTCAATATTAGGAACATCCAGCATCACAGTTCTCCTTCCTTCTTCAACCCTTATTAAGGAGAATACCTCATTGAGTGAGGGTAGAGATTCCTTTCCAAGTATCTGGACTTGCATTTGATCAAATTCTATGTGGAGTCCTGCAAGAAATTCAAAGATCCTTTCTCTTTCTACATAATTCTTTAAAATTACAGCATCATCACTACACTGCATCTTAAAGTCCTGGTAATAGTCCAATTCCAACCAGAAACTTTTCATAGAATTTTAATATTCAATAAACATCATATTACCTTGTTTGGCTATTGAAAGTTTCATCTTAATCTCATAGATTAGCGCAGCATCCTTCACTTTAGAGTAGGTCTGTCTCATTGCATCTTATATGTCTTTTGCTATAACCAGAAACATATAAGGCCCACAGACTTCTGGCATTATAGAGTTCCATAGCCATGACATAATCATGGAGTCTTCTTCATCCTAGAGTGTAAACTTTAGGTCTTCTGGACTAGGAGGATTGTCCATCAAATGGTTGATCTTTCCCTTTCCTTTGAGAAAGGTTGTTATTATTTGTGACTACTTCAGATAGTTTATGTCATTTAGTCAGTATGATGACTGTAAACTCTTGAATTCTCCTGATATTTAGGTTTCTTTTGTAGTGATTTCAGACATGTTTTTTCAAATCTGGACAGGTCTACTAGAACAAGTGACTAGGGGATTGTAAGGACAGATGTGAAAAGAAGAGAAGAAATTCCAGATTCAGAGAGAGATACGCTCAGAAAAAAAAAGATGGGCTTGGTTTAGTGCTCTGATACCATGTGGAGAATTCTTAAATCCTGACTTCTCATTTTATTTCAGAATATATTCCTGAATATATATAACATCTACAAATCTATATTAGGAAGGCTATTAACTACACATAAATAGGTGTTATTATTTGGACCTGATTTATGAAAAAGAAATCAGACTTTCTATTTTCATTTCCTTGATTACTTCAGAATCTTCAACAATAATAGATAAATTTTCAAATATATATATTATAATTTAAGGGCCAAACAAATGAAGCCCATGTATGCATGGTTTTCAAAGAATGATCTAAGTGCACTTGGGCTTGCAAGTCCTGGTCCGCATGCCTTAGCTTAAAAAAAATTAAGCTCACGTGTTTGGCCTAAAAAAAAGTTTAGGTAAGCCTTTTTTTTAAAAAAAAATGAGTGGATGACACGTGGTTTGTTAAAAAAGGAACATTCATTTAGGTAGACGAAGTGTAGTCTATTAGAACTTATTCTAGTCATCTAGAAAATCAGGGTCCGAGTTTTTAGATCTTAAAATGCAAATTTCAATTTGCTTTCAGCTAAAAACACAAAAACTCAAGAAACTTGCTAAACTTATTATCAACTTCAAAACATCCTCTAATTAGTGCAAATATATATATCAAACTATATATAAAAAAACTTCATAGACCCCAATCTTTATTTTTTAGTGGTTAAAAGGGAAAATCATATTAATTGAACTTCTCTCTCCAAAACAAAACTATTGACAACAAGATCAACAATTCTGACAAGTATGGTTGACTGAAATTATTCTCTCTCATCTCTCTTCTATAACGACTTTCTCTCTCTTCTCTCCACATCTAAGGATCCAAAACATGAGGAAAATAAAGATCTAGACTAAAATGCAAACACCTAAAGCCAGAGGCATCAGAATACAAATACACACACACACACACGCATGCACGCACGCACACGCACACACATGGATTGACTTGAACTTTTGAAAAAATTCAAAGACCAAAACAAACTTTTCACAATATTCAAGGGTTGAAATGTGATGAAAATAAAGTTTTTAAATTGAAAAGTAAATACTTAAAACTACAAGGATAAAAAATATAAAAATTAAAAATTCATTGAAAATTTCAAGGACTAAATTCAATATTTTACAACATCTACGGATTGAAATGTGAGAACAATGAAGTTTCATAACTGAAATTTTAACAATTAAAACTACAAAGACCAAAATCATAAAAAAGTATAAATTATAAGAAACAAACCATAATTTTCCAAGTATGAGATAGTTTACTGTAAAACACCCACCTTTTTTTAATTTATTTACAATGAACTCTCTTTTTCTCATACAAATATAAGATCCATCATAAATATTGCTCTTTTTGTCACCTTTACATGAAAAAAGAGAATACAATTATAATGAAAATTTCCTCTAAATTTATTAATGAAATAGACTGATTGTGGCTAGGGAAGATATTAGCACCCCTAGCGCACATTACCTTAGTAAGCTGCATTGTGTGGTTTGGATGTGGTTTAAAGGTGTTGATGGATTCCTAACTAGTAGTTCGTCTAAGACTCATAACAAAGAATTACATTTATGAATAAAAATGACATTTTGAATTTATTATGAGCTCGTTTGAAGAATTCATGACAAGAATTCATGTAGGTGCCCTCACAAAGTTCACTTATCTTGGAAGGCAAAAGTGTTTCCCACAACTCGTATATTGTGGTGAAAAATAATTTCAGTTAAAATTGGTAAATATTAAAAAAATAATCTAAGAATTTTCTAGTCAACTCCTCATATTTAAATATTAATCTATTTGTAAGTCTAACATTTATACCAGAATGTTGACAATTAATTTTCAGAAAAAAAAAATTAGTGTTATTGAAATATTGGTCAAATATTTAAAGAATTTTACAAACTTGTAAATTCGATAAAAAATATAAAGAAGTACAAAAACTTTTCTAAAACAATGCTAAAACAATTTTTTATATATATAAATAAAATGCAATTTTTTTTTTATGAATTAGGTAGTATGCAACAAACAAAAATCTTTTTCTTTAAGGCCATGTTTGGCAAAAACTTATTTTTTTCTAAAACTAAAACTGTTAAAATAGGCTTAGGTGATGTTTGCCAAACACATCCTTAAGTCAAAGAAAACCATTAGAAAAACATTGCTAGCCAAATACAATCTTATCCTTTGACTCGATTTTGACCTTACCGGGTTAACCCGAAACTTTTGGTTTGACTATAAACCGAACCAAAGTCCACTGATTTGACCTGAAAAACAAACCAAGACCTAAACCAGAATCTAAAACAAAATCAAACTTAAAACAAAAACTAAAAAATTATTGTCACAACAAATAAAAACATAAAAAAAGTAAGAACATGAAGAACATTCAATATGAACCAACAACATATATTTCAAATCAAACTAGATACAAACAAACCAAGGACACAAACATATTAAAAATCACACAAGGATCAATAATATAACATTTATGCACTTTGATTATCACTAAAAAACTGTGATTTTATCAAAATGGATTTTGGTTCAAAACTGAAGCCCTAAGATAAAAAAAAACTACTGAAAACATGTTATTGATTCAAATAAATCTTAGATTATTGTCTAATAAAGTTGCTTGAAGGATTTTGTGCAAAGAATTGGACTAAAACTAGTCCAAATCATGAAGCTAAGACAATGTTCTTCCCAAGAACACGAAGAACATCTCCCAGCAACCCAGAAATTCAGCACAATATCAAACCTTCAAAACTGGCATTTTTTACTTCCAAAACATGATTTCTTCATTCTAACAAGTTTCATAATCATAATCAAACATATTTGAATTAAAAAACAAACAAATAACATCAAAATTATACAAGAGGTTTCAAATTTCAAAACTACCAACTTAAAATAGCTCACAAAAATATCAAATTTCAATTCAAAACTGACACTTTAAATACTTGGAACCCAAATCATGCCTAGGGACCAAGAACACACATTAACAAACCAAAAAAAAAATGCATCAATAACCTTACTATCAGATTTCCAAATCATTATATTTCATTTAATCTAAACATCCAAGCATATTCTAAACATTCAGCAACATTAACAAACAACTCCAAACATGATCAAACAAAGATAAAAACAACATTAAATGCATTAATCAAAATCAAAGCTAAAAGCAATATAATGCAAAAAATATTCAAAAACACTATAAAACAAGAAAGAACATGCAAGAGATATGCCTCATGGACATCATCCACAAGGATAAATGAATGTTTTATACCTTTCAAGCTTAAACAATGGTTGTTGCCCTTTGGTTTCTTCTTTTCCAAGTTTATTACTTTATCTCAAAGTTGAGAAAATCCTTGTGCTAGGCTCTTAAACCTTCACAATTTAGAGTTCCTTTATCAATATTTTCCTCACCTTTTCCTCTCCTTATGCTATGATTTTTCAAGGGGATATTTATAAGGTTTTGTTGGGGCTTTTTATGGGTTCAAACATAGATTGATGAAAGGTTAGCTTTTAGATCAAAATAAAAGGGTTTTGGAGTACATTTCACAACTGTGAGCTCTATACTTATGCTAGTTTTTCAATGGTGATTTTGCAACAAACTTGGTTTTTGGAGGTTTTGGTGGTTTTCCAAACTTGAAGACCAATGAGCTTGTTTCTAACCTCGATCTTGAGAGAAACGTGGTCAGCCTTTGATAAGAATCCACTGATAAGGCTTGAAGTGTGAACATACAAAAAAAATTAATAGTTTTGTGACATGGGTATCACAGTCATCAATGACTGAGTTTATCACTTTCAAGACTTTCTTGGAGCAACTCCAATTTCATAATCGTTAAAGACCACCTGATATTGGTAAAGAGGGGCACACCTTTTATTTGGATCCAATATTATTCAATTTGGAGGTCTGTAACTCCATATTCATTTGTTTGAAAATGGCAACCCGATTAGAGCATGGAATCTAACAATACAGTGATGGTTGATCGGGAACAAGATACTGTTGGGTTTGTTGAAGAAAATGGGATGTAAACATTTCATGGAAGTAGCTGATCTTTGTAGAGGAGTTGTTTCTTAGTTGAATGGTGGTGGTTATAGCCTTAGAGGTGGTTAGAAATGCCACATTTATTCGTCTGAAAGTGCTTACTCGATTAGTCAAAACTGTCAAAGAAGAAACTAAATAGTGGTTGAATGATGAGTCGTCTAGGTTATACCCTATAAATTAGGGTTTTTAATTTGGGATCTGATAGATTTCATTTTAATCACTAGTCTTCCAATTGATTTTAATTGCACTAGTGATTGCCTCTCAAATTTTTAATTTCATGTAATTTCACCCTTGTCAAACTCAATCATCAGCCTAAACGTTTATTGTCATTTTTATCGTGGTCCTCGGTTTTCGATTTGTGCACTTAAACTCTTAATTGACCATCAAACTTTTAATTTTTTTCAATTTAGCCCTTGATTTGGTCAATTTCAGCCCTTACAATCACACATCTTTTTCAGTTTGGTCCTTGGTTTTAGATTTCTTTAATTGAGTCTCTAATTTTCCATCAAACTTTAATATTTATGCAATTACAACTATGATTTGATCAAATTAACTTTTTAAAATTGCAAATCGACCTCCAAAATTTAATTTCTTCCAGTTAAAGCCTAAATTAACTTTAAATGTCAATTTTTCTTGCAATTAAGTCCTCAATAAAATTAATTAAGCCTTCTAAAATTCTCATTAAGTCCTTACCTATTCAAAATTATATTTCATTAGCCAAAATAAAAATATTTTCACTAAATTGGTCATTTGACAATCAGAATTGGTTTGTCAATTTTACTAATCTTATACATGTTGGTCCTCCAACTTTTCCACTTGTCTTTTTGGTATTTCACCACCAACTTGAGCAATCTTTTAGGTTTTCTTCATGTATATCCTTTTGTATTTTGTATTTTATTTGTCTATTTTTTTTCTTGATTTTTTTGTAAGGTCAAAAGTGGGTAACAACAGGTGACTTCCAAAAGTTTTTGAAGTTCAAAAGTCCTTTTGCAATTCTTTACCATGGTGAACTCCACATGATTAAGAGCAAGAAAGAAAGCAATCATAGCCTTATCATTATAAATATGTATTTTCTTCTTCTTTTTATCACCTTGTTCACTTATAGGTTTTGGACAAACTTCTCCATTCAAACTTATCTTAGTAGGATGAGTATATCCACTCTCAATAATATCTCATAATTCGATAATTATTGACTCAAAAAAAGTTTGCATCTTATTTTTTTTTAAATCATAATTCTTATCTTTGAAGAAGAAAGCCCTAATTAAGCATTGACCCTTTAGTGTCATGATCTTTTCTCCTAGGTAATTAAATCTTTAACAAGGAGTCCTTGCTCCATTACTAACTGAAAGGCTTAAAAGCACTTAGAGAAATATGAATTAGGTGCTAAATTGAAATTTTGATAACTTAAAATTTTGATCTTTTAACACTTCAGTAGTTGAAACAAAGATTCATTATGAAAGTGCACAAAGTAAATAAAATAGAGATTGAGAGAGACACACCAAATTTATAGTGGTTCAGACAACCGCCTATTACACTACTTGAACCACCATTCAAGTATTTACTAGCAACACACTATCTTCTTCTAAGGTGAGACCTTATCGATACACTAATCTTTTTAAGGTCCAGGATTAGGAACTTTTCAATCTCAGTATTTTTAAAGGATCAAGATTTTAACCTTTCAATAGCTCACAACCAAATATGTTTCCAAGTGATTCAAGTGTCACTTACATTTTCACAATAAATTATCTCTCACGAGGATTTTTAACACCTCACAATAAAAAAGAAGATTAGAATAGATTAAACTCAAATCTTTATAAAAATATATTGCTCAAGAATATCAAAGAGAGAATTGATGCAAATAAAGTTTAAGGTTTTAAAATGATTATAAGATAAATAAAAGCTTTTTAGATTAAAGAGTTTGCAAGCATTTAGAATATTTTCACATGAAATGAACAAGTAGTATTTATAGGTAAAAACTAGTAATAACCACTTAGTTGAAAATATACAAGAAATTTTTAATACAATCAAAATAGAAGAAATTATTTGATCAAATTTATACTTTTCATTTAAAGAATTTGAAAAACAATATCGAAGCATTTGTTGAAAGATTTTCTTATGAAGTAATTTTCAGCATATAAAAATTTGACAAAAAAATTATTTTTGAACAATTTTTTTTTTAGAGATGTAAAATTAAATTTTTACAAGGACAAAGTGGCCTCATAGGACAATTCTCAATAGCATGCCTATGCCCATGACGATATCTACAACTAGAGTGAGAGGATTTCAGATAGCGAAGCATGATGTGTCAAAGCTTATGAAAATGATTGCATGAAACAGTGTGATGATTCTAAACAAGATCTGTAGAGCGACAGTGTGTGCAGAAATTTGCACGGGATAACTGATGAGTAGAAGGTAGGAAACGACGAGGAGAAGCCATAACCATATATTTGTACGAGTAGACTTAAGAGTGCATGTGATATCCTACATCATAAACGAGCATTCAAGAGTTAGGGTTTTATAAATAATGTTGGTCGTTGACGTGTCAAATGTGTTGTGAGGCGTCAGATTTAGAGATGGATTCACATTACTAAGAAAAAAACTATGATGACGATAAAGCTCAAAAATAATATACAGCATGATAGACCGGGCTATTATAATGCCCAGTCTAGTTTCTTTAGGAATTAGATCAGAAATTGCATCCTCAGTGGTGAAAGATGATGATGCATGACCATTAAAAATTGGATCAGACATAGGCGATCACGATGAAGGATATGTGTACTACTAGCATTAGTAGAACATTGCCAAGCTGCATTAGAACGAGCCACTTGACCCTATAAAGACTGTATTTTAGAACAATATAAGATATGGAAGGGAATTAATAGTGAAATATTACAACATAATTAAGTACTTTTCTGATAAATATTACTCAAACAATAAGATATATTCGCAGATTATTTTTATTAAGAGATTTGATATTCCTAAATAATAGGAATGCTTTCATTCTTGGCTTTGGCGCTGTTAATTAATCATTTAGGGAAAAAAAACACAACAAAACACCTAATAGATTTAATGCAATTATTTCGTAAAATAATTTCCTGCTATTCGAATATAAGGAATTTCCTCCCACACATATAACGATGAGAGCTTGAATACCATTGTAAATAATATATTTTGACAAGTATAGGAACTGCTAAAGAAAGAAGAACAACTACTAATTAATCCACTAATATATTTTCCAAAAGTCAAAAGCTAAGTGATAAAAGTTTTATGAAATTTTCTAAAATGAAGATTAAAGTTGGTTGCATGTATTTACTGAAATATCCTAATCTCAAGGGAGTTGATCATTTTGGAAGCCCAATCTTCTCTCGGCTTCTAAAAGAGAACTTTCGCACGTAACAAGAAAAACCCCATTGAGAAAATTGAAGGTGATGGGATTTTGTGTTGCCCTTATTGTGAGAATAATCTGCAGACACTACACCAAGAGTTCTGAATCCGGATTTGCAAATGCAATTATTGGCTGATTATCACAACCCACAACAGCTCACTAGAACCCTAAAATTAATGAATCTTAGAATGTTCCAGGTGCACAAGAGACTGGGATCTGTAGATACTGAAAGCGAAGTTACTTAATAATCGCGATGAGATTCCTTCTCTTCAGCCTGGTGATTATTACTTCTCAAACTCTTTGGTAGTCTTTTGAAGGAAAAAGAACTGATCTTACCGTTTGTCACAAGAGTTGACTGTTGCCGGACTCTGTCATTCAAGATTGGCTGGTGGGAAAGGAGCATTTGTTTCGGACCTGACCTAGAGTTCCAGTCAAGACACCAAGGTTTGACATCTTCACCATGGACCTGGAAAAGTCCCTTCTAAAGGTTGTTCCATCATCTGAAGCATAAACTGCCACCAATCTTGCGGTATTCTCATCAGCCATCAATTGTTGATCAGCAAATAGAAGTCCTCTACCCCCCAACAAATTCTGATAGTAGTGGTTATCAAAACGTGCTCCAGATGGTATAGAAGTGGATAATCCTTGGAAAATCATTGCTGAACTAGAGTTCCTCATCTCCCTTGATGTCATAGAAGCTACAGTTCCATCATGATTGGTGCTGTTGCTATCCTGACAAGCAAGTCTCAATTCATTTAGGAAATCATGATCTACAGAGGCATCTGGTTGTCCTGTCCCAGAGAAGTTAGTGAGGCGATTCCGGATGAAGTCACAGCTGATTTTGCCCACATTATGAGCACCTATAGAATCAAGAAATTTATTCAGTCCATGATTGATTTTATCATTTCTTGGAAGACAAAAAAAGGGAATAGAGAGAAAGATGCACAGTAAGTACCTAAGAGATTGACTGTTTCTCTTTCATCAAAACCTCTGCGGGAAAAGAGGAAAAGTGTTTGGGTGATGTTATCATTGGGCTTTGGAATCTCGTCCATGGCTTCATCAAAGTAGGATTGAGTACTGTCTCTCCTGCCTGTAAAAACTGGATAAAATGGACCACCAGCCTGCAATATCAGGCAAGAACGAACACCATCAGCGTTGATGGTGAAGAAGATATGGATGAGAGTAAAGCAGCGGCATACTAGGACTGATTCAGTTCCTTTGTTTCAGAAATTTCAATAACCAAACAGAAGGAAGGAAAGTGATGAAACTTCAATCAAAATAACAAGGTCCTAATGCTGTTTCATCACCGTTAAACATTTCAGATCATAGACTGCAAAATTTGTAGTCTAATTAACTGAAATTTTCACTCAGAAGGAGTCAGATTCTGATACTTGTCATTAACGAAAGCTCTTCCTACGTTTTTTTTTTTTTTCAAAACAGAAACACCCGAAACCTAAAGAAAACTAAAGCTTAGTTCAATATCGAACTCAATGAAGAAAAGATTAAAGCTGCTGAGTGCTAAGTCCATGTAAAGAAAACAAAGCAATAGAAGTACAGACCAGCACAACAGCATCTCTGGTGGCAAGTGCAAGGGTGTCAGCACATGAAACTACTCCTGGGCATGCATTGTCAAGCTCCTCCTTGATCATGTCAATCTCATCAATACCTCTCAAGGTCTTGTTCGGAGCGGCCTGCCTCTCAATGGAACGGTTTTTATTCCCATTGCTATCATCCAAGAAGACTGAAGCATCACAACCCTGATTGTAGTGATCCCACAAGATCAGTAATAAGTAACGATATAAAAAACATTACCATGAATCAATATCTAGATACATACAATGAAAAGACATCTGAATTAATATCTAGATACATGCAATGACAAGAATTCTTATTGTTAATAGCAAGACTCAGCATCCAGATCAAATTTGTGGTTATCTGCCTAAGAAACTAAAGAGTGCCCAATCAATCAATGATAGCTCCTCACGAAAAGTGTCTCCACAAAGAATTTACAGAACCAAACAACTGAGAATACCAGGCCAAGAATTGAAGCAAGGATGCACAATAACAAGAGAAGAAATTTCATAAAACAAGCAATTTAAGGCCTATACAGACCTGAAAAGTTAAAGAGCCAAGTAGCCTACTGCAACAGAAATATAACATAAAACTAATAAACACGAGGCAGACACACTACGCGTGTAAACAAACACACCACAAAAACAAAATCCCAAATTGATAAGAACCCTACGATCATCAACAAACAAGAAACCAAATTCCCCATTTGGGAACAACTGTGTAGTGATCAAACTCCCTCAAAGAAAGGAAAGAATACACAGAATCCACAAACCTGGCCACTTGAAATAACCCTCAAAGAACTACAACAAAGAAACCCCAATTGAGCAAAACCCTTGCACACATCGACATTTAGAGAAAAGAAAAGCCACAAACATTTAAAGAAAAGAAAACCCAATTGAGGAAAACCCACAAAAAAGAATTAAGAAGAAGAAAATAGCATACCTTGATGAAGCAATCATGGAAAAGAAGCCTTAAAAGACCAAAAGAAATATCATTTTGCTGCATGTAAATCCTTGCCATTGTTGATCTAACAATAGACTCAGCTTGTGGACAATTCTGGCGATAAAAATCGTATTCAAGACCGTGAAGCTCATCAGCTAAAGAAACAACACCTCCTCGAGTACTTGTGGCACTCTCTCTTTGTAGAAAAACAGAAAATGTTTTCTCTTCTTTTTCCAGCTTCTCTCTTTTGGCCCTTTCCTCCTCCTCTATTTCAGATGGAAATTTTAAAGAAAGAATCACAGAGATTATGAAGATAACTATAAGCGTCTTTGTCTTTCTCTTCATTAACTTTGCCATTTCCCTCTTCAATCAATCAAGTTCTTGATTTTTCTTTTCTTTGAAGAAGCAGAAAGAGAGAGGGGCGGGTTTGTAAGTACTGAGAGAGGGCGGGAAATGGAGGTGAGGCAGTTATGTTTCTTGAATTGACGGAAATAGCCTACAAACAAGTATTATTTTCAATGAGGTTGGCATGGGGTTGTTGGTAATTTGGATGCTTAATGCGGTAGTTATTGCTATGAACTACTCTTGCGATGAAAAATATCTAATTGATGAAAAAATACACACTTATACATTATTAGCTCGTGGTTTGCTGAGTGGTAGATTGTTTTTTTAACGTAAAAAAATATTTAATTATTTTTTTAATAAAAAAATTTTAATTATAACTTCATAATATAATTTCTATTTAATGATGTTTTAAAAAATATATTGATATAGCTATATATTAAATAATATTTTTTAAAAATATTAAAATTACAATAAATTATATAATACGGATTAATTTATTAAATCTACATTTCGAATTATAAAACATTAACAATCTTATAAAATAATTAGGATAAATTATGAAGATTAACGTAAAAAACATTAATTTTTTAAGCAAGGTTCTGGTGGCTGCATTCACCGAGAAACCCTATTTCTTTGACAAGTTGCCTATAATCTCAACAAGGTTTTGGTAGCTGCATTCGCCGAGAAACCCCATTTCTTTGACAAGTTGCCTCGCCATTGATGGATTCTTTTGTTGGAGAAATCCTTGGATGATGACATTAAAGGTGGTGCCTTCGTTGCTTGTACAGCCGTTGTTACGTGTGCAATGTTCAGTGATGCAAACAGTATTGGCTCTGCTTGGTGGATTGGGGTAGGGAGGAAGCTTAGCAGGGAAGAATGGTAAGATTCAGTGTGTGAACATGGTGAGGGTGTGGGCAGCTGGGTTACAGTAGAAAGTTTGTTAACATTCCTTAATTGCTCGTTCATTTCTCCTTTTTTTTTACGTCAAAACTCATGCAGTCTGTTACAGGTATATATAGCTGAAGACTACCCTCGGCTGCCCCTGATGGAATTATTACATTTAATCAAAACGCTATGTTTAAGGAAAATACGAAACGGTGCAGTTTAATTAGCTTAATGAAACGATGTGTATCCAGTAACGGTTATTTAATTTGAATCTCATATCAATACTCTTCTTCTTCTTCTTCAGTTGGTAACAATCGCCCCTCCTTGAATCCAACCTTGTCCTCAAGGTTGAAAGTGGGAAACCTCATGCTTAATTCATCAGTGAATTCCCAAGTGGCATCAGTAGGAGGTAGCCCCTCCCAATGGATTAGAACTTGGGTGGTAGCTTTGTGAGTTTTTCTTGCTAAACGTCTGTCTAATATGGCTCTTGGATGCAGGTCAGGTGTTGGCTGTGATGCCGGTAGGGTCGACTGCACTATCTGGTTGCCCACATGCTTCTTGAGCTGAGATACGTGGAAAACTGGATGAATCATTGAAGATGGTGGCAAATTGAGCTTATATGCCACGGTTCCCACCTTTGCTAACACCTGGTAAGGACCGTAGTATTTCGCAGCTAATTTGTGTGAAACTCTAGCAGCTGTAGATTGTTGTCTATATGGTTGAAGCTTGAGATAAACATAATCTGTCACCTCGAAACTTCTGTCACTCCGCCTTCTGTTTGCAATGGTAGTCATTCTATGCTGAGCTGTTTGTAGATGTGACTGGACTTTCTTAATCAGGTTTTCTTTAGTAGTTAGATATGCATCCATTGACTCAACTGCAGAATCCCTAGGAAAGTAAGGAATGTGTATGGGTGGAGGAACCCTGTATAACACTTCATAAGGTGTCATCTTGGTAGTTGAATGATAATTGGTGTTGTACCACCACTCTGCAAGGGAGAGCCATTTTGCCTATTAGTGAGGATGATCTCCAGTCATGCATCTTAGGTAGTGTTCGATGCATTTGTTGACAACTTCGGTCTGACCATCAGTCTGCGGGTGGTATGCTGTAGAGTAATGAAGATCTATGCCTTGGATGTTGAACATCTCCTTCCAAAACCTATTGAGAAATACTGGATCCCTATCGCTAGTGATAGTTGCTAGTAACCCATGTAGTTTATATATATTGTCCATAAACATCTTGGCAACCTTAGGAGCAGAGTAGGGGTGACTTAGTGCAAGACAGTGAGCATACTTACTGAACCGATCCACCACCACCAGAATAACATCCTTTCCCTTAGACTTGGGTAGGCCTTCGATGAAATCCATACTGATATTGATGAATGGTGCATACAGAATAGGCAATGGTTGTAGAAGACCTGGGCTAGCCACATTTTTATGTTTGTTTCGTTGACACACACTGCATTCTCTGATATGTTGCCTTATGTGTTTTTGTTGTCCTCTCCAGTAGAATAAGCTACCCACCGTCTTAGCAGTAACCATCATGTCGAAATGCCCACCCACAGTTGAGTTATGGAACATAGAAATAAGTTTACTCCGTAGTTCCTGATTACTGCCTACCACTATCTTTCCCTTCCTGTTAAGATGGCCATTAACCCACGTATAGTGTGGATGAGAGGCTGAAGATTGCTGCAATTCATGAATGAGAGTTTGAATGATGGGATCATTGTTATAAGACTGCACAACCTCCTGCATAACAGTTGTAGAAATGGTTGAAGTTGTCAATGCATAGAGTTCTTTACTTGGAATCCTAGAGAGTGCATCTACAGGAACATTCTCCTTCCCTTGCTTGTATTCTATGTCATAGTCATAACCTAAGAGTTTGACTAACCATACATATTGGGCAAGAGTCGTCAGTTTCTGGTGTAGGAGGCATTTTAGGCTTATGTGATCCGTCCGGATGTGAAAGTGTCTGCCCCACAAATAGTGTTTTCATTTAGTGACTGCTTGTATGATTGCCAGCATTTCCCTCTCATAGACCGACATGATTTGTTTTTTAGACCCAAGGATTTGCTTATGAAAGCAATTGGATGGCCATCTTGCATTAGGACTGCCCCAACCCCTGTTAGAGATGCATCTGTTTCTACTACAAACTACTTATTGAAGTCATGTAGAGCCAACACGGGAGCGCTTGTCATTAATTTCTTCAAGAGTGTGAATGCCTGTGTAGCTTTCTGATTCCACCCTAAGGCTTCCTTTCTCAATAGATTAGTTAAGGGTTTAGAAATGCTGCCATACCCCTTAACAAACCTTCGGTAGTATCCTGTCAACCCCAAAAAACCCCTTAGCTGTTTCAGATTTTTAGGAATTAGCCAATCTATAATGGCCTGAATCTTGAGAGGGTCGGTTGCTACCCCTTGTGCTGAGATGATGTGACCCAAGTATTATACCTGCCTCTTGCTGGAAAAACATTTGTTAGCCTTGGCAACTAGTTGATGCCCCTTTAATAGTTCTAGAACTATGCCTAGATGTTTGTAATGATCGGTTAAGGAGCTGCTGTAAACTAGTATGTCATCGAAGAACACCAAAATGAACTTCTTTAAATGATCTATGAAGACTTCATTCATGAGGCTTTGAAAGGTGGCGGGGGCATTGGTTAAGCTAAAGGGCATAACCAGAAATTCATAATGGCCACTGTCAGTCCTGAAAGCTGTCTTAAATTCGTCCCCTATAGACATTCGGATTTGGTGGTACCCTGATCGAAGGTCGATCTTGGAAAATGTTGTTGCGCCCACCAAGTCTTCCAGTAGTTCTTCGATCATGGGAATGGGGTATTTGTCTTTGATAGTGAGTTTGTTTAAGGCTTTATAGTCGACACAAAATCTCCAAGTGGAGTCTTTCTTCTTCACCAAAATCATTGGCGATACAAATGGGTTGTTGCTGGTTCTGATAATTCTAGCTTCCAACATTTCCTTCACCATCTTCTCAAGAATATCCATCTGAAGTCCAGAGTATCGATAGGGCCGTAGATTGAATGCTTCACCATCTGCTTTTAATGGAACTCTATGGTCGTGAGCTCTAGGTGGTGGCAATCTCTTTGGTTCATGGAATAAATCCTGGTAGGATTGAAGAAGACTTAACAGATCAGTATCCTTGATGTTAGGGAACAGGGTGGTAATTATTCTAGCGCCTGTTGCCTTTTTTTCTCCATCTTCAACTATCATGAGACTACATAAGAAGTAGTCGGTCACTTGTCCCTGATTGCCCACTAAGGAACTCAACTGTTTTAGCTCAATGGTTTGGAACTTGGGTGGATTTTCTCCTTTAAGTAAGACTCTCTCCCCCTGCCAATCAAAAGACATCCATAGGTGTTTGTAGTTGCATAAGATGTCACCTAACATGGAAAGCCATTGTATTCCCAATACCATTTCGCAGTTGCTGAGGTCAATGATATAAACATCCGTTTGGAAGCTTATCCCCTGCAACTTCCACTTGAGTTCCCTGCACATGGATTTGTATACCATCTTCTCCCCATTGGCTGCTTGCACTATCATGGGTTTTATGGTTGTTAGCTAAAGCTGTAGTTTAAGGGCTAAGGTGTTGTTTAGGAAATTGTGGGTGCTGCCTGAATCTATCAGAATACAAACTATAGTCTTATCTATTTTGCCATTGACCTTCATAGTGTTTAGTCCCACGGTTCCTTCCAAAGCATCTAAGGAAATGTGAGGTGTGAGTTCCTTTTCATTAACTCTGTCTTCGGTCACTTCTTCCTCCATTACTCCCTCTTCCTCCTCCAGAACACTAAGGGAATACACTCTTTTATTCTTACATCGGTGTCCTGGCACAAACTTGTCATTGCACCAAAAACACAGCCCCTTCAGTCGTCTATCCTCAAAGTCTTAGTTGCGAATGGATTTGGTGGGTTTTGTGTAGGTCTTTGTGTAACTACTACCAAGGTTATTAGTCCATGGAGTAGGAGGGGTTTTTTGTGGAGCTACATGAGGGTTTGCAATATTGGTTGTGGAATGTAGTGGACTAGTAATCGTGGCTGGTACAGAATGGTGTTGGAAAACAATGGGTGGTCTCTTGACATAGGCTGGGGATCTCCTGTATGTTTGTGTATTGGATTGTAGTCGAGATAGGTTATATGCATGTCTAAGGGTTTTTGGTTCGAACATCTTGACTGTGTTTTTAATCTCTGTTTCCAGTCTCTCTAGAAAGATAACCAAAGCTTGTTTCTCACTTACTTCAGCCTTGTTCCACAGAATATCAAAGTCCTGGATGTATTCCTCCAACTCTCCCCGTTGCTTCAATTCCATCAGTTCCTCTAGAGGATCTTGTTGGCTCCCAAATTGGTAGCAAATGGCTTCCACATAATCTTCCCACGAGGATTTTTGGTTTCCCAAACTTTTAAGGAAGTTTTGATGCCAATAAAGAGCAACTCTATCAAGATAATAAGATGTAATTTGTAATTTTTCTGAATCAACAACATCCTCTATTTCAAAATATTGTGTGCATTTAAAAAGCCATTTGTGCACATATTTCCCATTGAAAGTAGGGAAAAAATGTTTGGGTCTGTGTACCTTATAAGTCGACATCCTGTCCTCACGAGGCTCCTTGTTTCTGAATTCAGCTCCCTTTGGACTTGGAACTGGCCTCTTAGTGTTGTAACTAGAGCTTCCTGGAGCTTGAGAGAGTTTCAAGAGGGTAAACTCTATTTGTTGTGCCATAGTGCCCATCATGTGCCTTATATCATTAATCTGGGTCCCCTGGTACTCAATGGTTTGATCAAGCTTTAAACTCTGTCCCTTCAGTATGTCCACCAGATGTTCATACTTTTGGCCATTGTCCTGCTTGACTGCTGCGATGGCGTCTTTCATGCGTTTGATCTCAGTGGTTCTAGTGTCCGGTGGCATGGTCGTAGTCCGTGGATTGTCAGCTATGATACCACTTGTTACGTGTGCAATGTTCAGTGATCCAAACAATATTGGCTCTGCTTGGTAGGTTCGGGTAGGGAAGAAGCTTAGCAGGGAAGAATGGTAAGATTCAGTGTGTGAACATGGCGAGGGTGTGGGTAGTTGAGTTACAGTAGAAAGTTTGTTAACATTCCTTAATTGCAGGAGAGTCGTTCATTTCTCATTTTTCTTCACGTCAAAATTCATGCAGTATGTTTACAGGTATATATAGCTGAAGACTACCCCTAGCTGCCCCTGATGGAATTATTACATTTAATCAAAACGCTGTGTTTAAGGAAAATACAAAACGGTGCAGTTTAATTGGCTTAATGAAACGGTGCATATCCAGTAACGGTTATTTAATTTAAATCTCATATCAATCCTCTTCTTCTCCTTCTTCAGTTGGTAACAACCATCCTCTTCCATTTTTCTTAAAAGCTTGTCTGCTTCAGTCAGCAACCCTTTCTTGAAAAATCCATTTATTAACGCAGTGTGTATAAAGGTCAGCACGAAACCCTTCATCAGGCAGTCTAGAAAACAGTTCCGTACCTTGTTATTTTCTTACCACGGCGGCGGCTGCTGCTTTTGAAAGTAGAGTTTTGAAAAGAAGCCTATCATAACACCCATCTGTTGTTGAAGACGAAGATGTTGTAGACCGAAGCAGAAACAAATCATGGCCGCAATTATTGTCTTTCTTCATTGCCCAGATATATCTATTTTGGTATGTTTGGAAGTAGAATTGTGATTATTTTTAAATATATTAAAATAATATTTCTTTTATTTTTTAAAAATTATTTTTAAAATCAACATAAAAACAATCTAAAATATAAAAATATTAATTTTTTAAAAATAAATTATTTAAAAAGACGAACTAAATCTAATATAATCTCTAAATAATTTCTCTAAAAACAAGTCACTTGCTTCACCATTACTGGTACTAGTGTCTACTTATGGAAATTAGATTTTGAGACAGTCTAATCTCATGAAAAATGTAAAATTTCTCTCATTAAATCTAATATTCATGTATAATAACCAACAATAAGGTTTAACCTGAATTTATGAATAATTTGTGGAATATTATCACATAAAAAGGTAATGTATAACAGTAAAAGCATGGATGAGTTCGTTTGTGTATATTATTTTAATAGTCAATGAATCTAATAGATTTTACTAAAGATGAATGACAGTTCGAGTGGTTGATCTTATACGAGATGTACAAAAATATGATTTATTTTTTTTATTTAAAATTAATTTACTAATATTTTTAAATTATATTAATGTTAAAAATAATTTTTTAAAAATAAAAAATATTATTTTAATATATTATCAAATAAAAAATACTTTAAAAAACAATTTTTATTACAAAATATTATCCTAATATGTG
>Ga0325404_1000260_pt1 | contig 52416 bp, 21 predicted proteins | sample PopdelMetagenome_18_FD_205664 | JGI IMG/M metagenome (GOLD analysis project Ga0325404, IMG submission 205664) | Populus deltoides microbial communities from Bellville, Georgia, United States - Xylem-Control-R1 | ecosystem: Host-associated > Plants > Phyllosphere > Stem > Wood/Secondary xylem...
ATCTCTATCAAAAAATAAAAAAATATATATATATATATATATATATATATATATATATATATATATATATATATATTTTGTGAAACTTAGCACTAACACCATGTGAGGATGTTTTTCTAAGATAGCGCTAAGCATATAAAAAGTGAATCAAAATAAATTATCAATCCTAAATCCTAATCAACACAACATTAAAGGATAAAATAAAAAAAAAGATAAAAAAAAGGTGTAAAACAAAAAACAATGAAGCAACATTGTATGAATATATGGTGTTTTGCCTTTTAATACACAATGATTGTATAATGCTTTTCAATTTTTAACTAGATGTAGACTTGCACTGCACCACATGGCCATATTATTATTATTATTATTATTATTATTATTATTGCTTAAAATGATGTTCAGGTGATGGAAACATTTTAAAGAAGAAAGAAAAATATGTGACACGAGTTATAGACCCAACTGGGTTAAATAAATTGATTTTATTTTAATTAGATGATAAAACAAATAGGCAATGGCAACAAATGGATCGAAAAACATTATCACGATAATTTGAAGAAAAGTTTTTTAAAAAAAGGTGAAAAACGTTATAGCTCAATTATCAACCAATTAAATACAAAATGATAAAATTAGGTGAAAATAGAACAAAGAAAATTGGCATAAGTCAACTCAAGTTAGCATGACAAATCTATAACCCGGGTAATATAGACTAAGTCAACATGGGTTAACCCGCCAAACTCTTGGCATAAATTATGAGATTATGATAACTTAATAGAAAAGAAAATGAAGAAAAATTACAATGCCTATTTTTTTTAAGAGGAAAACAATGTCGAATGATGAAATTAAAAAAATAAGTAAAAAAATATCAACCCACTTTAACTTCTCAAACTCGTGATCCGGATAATTAGATCAAAAGCACCCTATCTTAAAAAAAACCATGATGTCTAATTCCCAACCAATCAAATATTGAAGAATGAAATTGTAAAAAGAAAATCAATTATACAAAAGAATCCAAAATAGACATAACAATTAAACAATGAAGAACTAGATTGAAATAAAAAAAAATTAGAAAACAACTACAATTTTTTTATTGAAGGGTGAAATTGAAAAGATAAGTCAATTTAACAAAAAGGACCACAAAACAATTAAAAGAATAAGGATCAAATTAAAAAAAAATAGCTTATCACAAATTAGGATTGAATGATGAAATTGAAAACAAATCAAAATTTTACAAAAGAACAAAGAACAAAAATTAAAAATAAAAAATCAAAAGAATACGGACCAAAGTTGAAGTCTCAATAAGTAAGAGGACAAGTCTGAAATTTTGAATGCTTAACATGAATTTCAAGGAGAGGAGGGAGAAAAGAGAAAAATAAAAAAAAAGCATTATTGTTAACAAACCGCCCCACTACTGTTGCTTTACGCGGCCCCAATAAGGAGAAGATATCACGATGATTCAATAAACACCGTAGAAGGAAATGTTTTGTTATTGGGATACGCCGTATGCGCCGCTAGAACACCGTGAGAACCTCCTATATGCCAACCATGTTTTTTATTATTATATTTTATATTTATTGAAATACCAAATTACCCCCATTCAACTTAATTATAACTAAAAAAAACTAGGTTGAAAATTCAAAAAAGCCCTCAAATGCTAGTTTTAGAATATTTGCTTTTAAAGGTATTGCAGTCATTTTATTGCACTTTAAAAATATGAAATGACCAAGTTATTTCTGATCAATTTGATAATGACTAGTGGACCTTGTGAAAAGACTACATTACCTCTAATAGTCAATTTAAAGATTTTTTTAAAGGAAGGGCAAAATCATCATTACATTGTTATAATTAACAATGTTTTTCCCTCCTAAATTAGCTTTTGTTAATTTTAATTTTAATTTAATTATAATTTTCCATAGTAGTTCACTTTTGGCCTATAACAAGTCAACTCGTTATCATTTGTGGCAAAGGATAATAAGATTCTAAGAAAAAAAAGGTTCAATTGAGTCCTTGATATTACTCTTTTTTAGCTTTCTACTTTAAAAATAATAAAACTAGGACTTATATGTCTTAAAATGGTATTTGTTAAGAATCACATAAATGTAAGGGGCACAAATATGTCATTTTCCCTCATATTTATTATTGTCCTTTTCCTTTATATTTATTATTGGATAATGTTATTATCATTTAGTGCAAAGCTAAAAGTACACGGTGAAACCATTCAAGTTCTCTTGTTTTATGTTATGAAATCTCCCCACTTTGATTTCAACTAGATAAATGACTTGTATTTTTTCAAGTTCTCTTGTTTTATGTTATGAAATCTCCCCACTTTGATTTCAACTAGATAAATGACTTGTATTTCACTGTGGGTTGAGTTGATTTCTTTAGTAACCTAAAATATAATATTAAAGCATTGCAAGTATGTTTTAAAATAAAAGAAAATTATGTGCCTCAAGTTATAAACCTTAAAGTTAAAGGATAAAGATAAAAAAAAATTGAAAAATGAAAAAAAAACCATGATCCAATCTAAGTTAACATGATAAACTAGTGACCTGGATCATGAGGTTGCGATATTTTCATAGAAAGAATATAGAAACAAAAATAAAGAAACTCAATATTTAATAAACTCAAAGTCTAGGGCTAAAATCTAGAAAGAAAATAAGTGTAATAAAAAAATTAATAAAAAAAACTGATATCAACATGGGCTAACATCTCATACCCGCGAACCATGTCATGAAATGGGGTTGACCACATAAAAAACAATAATGAAGCTCAATTCTCAACAATCCAATGCTAAAGGCTAAAAATAAAAAAAAAATTTAAATGATAAAAAAATAATTTAAAAAATAAGGAACAAATTTGACATATAAAAATAAAATGATGTAAAAGCCTCGAGCAAATTTGAGCTAACATGGCAAATGTGTGCCCTAGACTGCAAGGTCGAGTTATCGTCATAGGAAGAAAATGAAAAAAAAATAAAGATGTTTAATATTCAATAAATCCAATGTTGAATGATAAAATTGATAAAAAAATAACATAAAAAAAATGATATCAATCTAGTTTAAAATTTTATACCTATGACTCAAATCATATGATTGAGATCACAACACTAAATTAATGAAATCCAATTATAAACAAATCAAATATTCAATGATGGAATTAAAAAGAAAAAAAATTAAAAAAATAACCAAGACATAAAAAAATAATTAAAAGAACAAGAGTCAAATCTGATATAAAAATTAAATTAAATCAAATGATAAGGAATAAAATTGAAAAACAATTAAAAAATAACAATTAAAAGAATAATGATAAAATTTTATATAAATACCAAATAAGACAAAATGCTTAAAGATAGAATGGAAAAAGAAAATGATAAAAAAAGGATTCAAAATAATAAATGGCAATAAAAAGAATAAGAGCCAAAACTTAAATAAGAAGAAAAAAAAAGGATAATTTCTTAATTTTGGTTGGGTTGTCATGTTTTTTTTTTAAGGTAAGAGAGAGAAAAAGAAGGGGGAGAATAAAAATTCAATTGCAGCCTAACCATCTCGAGAAGCCTTACATGCGTTGCCCCCGTTGATGCACCTTCATGTGCACAATCGATAGAGACGATGCTTGCTCGTTTTTTGCTATTAAAAAGCACCACACGCATCACTCAAATGATGCAGATGTTTCCCACATGCTGGTACATACGTAACACACATTAATAACTTTTCTCTTTTAAAAAAATAATTTATCAAAAGATCTAAACACCCCTAGCCCTATATGATATTAATGAGAAATCCATGACAAAAGGACAAAAAATTATCTTGACATAAGCTATAGATTTTTTTGCTTTTAGGGATATCTTAATAAGAAAGATAAAAAACCAAAAATGTTCTAGCCTAAAAAGTTAATGAAATTTAACTTTTAAAGTTATTCTAAACATTACACTATGTAAATAAAATGTTAAAAGATAGTTCCACTCCATTCAATCTTGTAATGACAAATAAGTTTTGTAAGAAGATAATTTTGCTTTATACGGTTTAAATTGTGAAGGGAGAAATAATAATTATATTGTGAAGATCTACAGTAAATTATTAACGTGTTTGTAATGTATTCTTGATTTGTTTTTATTTTAGCTTTTACTTTAGGCTCCGTTTGTTTGCTGGGAAATAATTTTTTTTTGGAAAGGGAATTCCGGGAAAATAAATTCCGGAAAAGTGAATTATTTTCCGATGTTTGATAGTGTAATGAAAAATAAGTTGGAAAACACTTTCCAATGTTTGGTTATGTTATAGAAAATGAGCTGAAAAATAACTTATTAATGTTTTATTTTTTTTCAAGTTTATTAAAATAATGGGGAACAAATCTTATAAATTAAAAAGTTGAATGAGAATGAAATTGAAAAAGAAATATAATTTCATAAATTATCTCAAATAAAATAAATAATAATAAAAATAATAAAGAGTAAATCTAAAAAATAAAAAAATTGAAAGATGAAAGATAAAAAAATTAAAATAACAATAATTAACATTTCATAAATCATTTGAAATAAAATAAGTAACAATCAAAAGAATGAGAGTCAAATTTGATAATTAAAAAATTTCAATTAAAAAAATGATAAGGAAAAAGCAAATAATAATTATAAAATTAAGGACCAAAATTAAATATAAAAATTAAATTCTAAGGGATGAAATTGAAAAACAAATATCCAAAATTATATATATATATATATATATATATATATATATATATATATATATATAGTAATTAAAAGTTTGAGGACCAAATTTGATATGATCAGTAAATAATATGATATTTTTAATTTTTTCACAACTTCCAGAAAGTGTTTTCCGTCCAAAATATAAAACATAGATTATATTAAAAAGTTAGGGGTAAATATTTTCGGTTCATTTTGGTTTTTACTTAAAAAAATAACCAAATCGAAACTTTTATTTTTTTTTAAAAGACTCAAGATCGGCTCATGGAAGAAAGCAGGAACTCATGGAGGCCATTGAACGTTGGAATACAATGAAAATTCCAACTTGATTCAACGTTGTTGAACCGACTTGACTCGGTTTGGTTCAATTGGTTTTCAACTTTTAAAATCAAAACCAAACCAAAATAATTTTTTTTTTGTAATTATTTAATTCAGTTAATTTTTTTTTATTTTCTTGATTTTTCGGTTTTTTTCCCTCTAAATAAAGTAATAGAACATAATGAAATTACCATGATGCAAGTCTTGGTCGGTCCATTGAACGTGCACAATATCTACCAATACCATCTCACCTGTTAACGAACGATAGCTGTCAATGTCCAATAAATAATGAATAGTTTATCCATTTGATAAGGCATTCATGAAATTTATGGCAGTGTCTTCTGAAATCGAGACAAGAAACAAGTCAATGGGACCCCTTCAAGCTCAAGCATGGTTTCTAGTATGGTCCATCTTTTTGGCCTCTTGAGTTCTTCATGTCTCCACGTAGTTCAACACTTTGTATTCTAGTTACAAAACTGTATTATTATATTTGGCCAGCTTTGATTAAATAATCAAGTGAATTCACATTATATGTGTTTGGTAATCAACTCTAAGTTATTTTTTAAAGTTATATTATATATATATATATATATATATATATATATATATATATATATATATATATATATATATATATATATATCAACACATCAAAACTATTAAAAAATATTTAAAAATAAAAAAATCTGAAAAACACTTTAAAAAGCAGGTTGAACCACATTATCAACCTGGTTTAACTTCGGTCTTTTTTAGGCCATTGATTTCTTTTATCAGGGGTTATCCCGATCTTAGATTTTAGATCGCAGGTTAGTTAAGTTAACCCGAGTTGACCCAAGTTTTTTTTTTTACATTTTTTAAATTGATTTTTTTAGATTAGTCTTTCATCATTTAGTTTGTTTAAGAGTTGACCTTTGACACGACCAAAAGATTGATGTCTTTTCCCAAGTGTAGGAATGTCGAGGTAATAAATCACACGGCAAGACCGGGGTCGAACCACAGGAAGGTTAATTGTATAAATTATAGACAACAACAACAACAACAACAACAACAACAACAATAATAATAATAAAGATGAAGAAGAAGAAGTTGATGAGAACTTTGAGATGAAAAATTAACGCAAAGATTAAACAATGATAACAACAAATGTCAAGGTTAGAGGATCCACTAATAGTATTTCAAATAAGTATAGTATAAACTCTTATTATTCAATTGGAAACCACACACAAGGAGGTTACAATCAGATTATAAATTGTTAAGATGATTACATTAGTTATCTTATTCGAATAATGCTAATACTTGTAAATGTTGCCAGGCATTCATGATTATAACTTATGTTAACAACAAATCAAGTTCCTTTCATAACTCAGGTGTTGGTTATACCATACAGTATGGGCTGTGAAAGTGCCAAGTATTTGTTATACCAAGTGTTATGCAACATAAATCTAAATTAACCATTTAACAAGCAAAGTATTAAAAGTGAATAAGATAACAAATATAAAGCATGTTAGTATCCAACATTAAGGTCCATGTTAAGTTTATATTATACTTATTCTTACACCATTAATGTACCCTTTTCACCTTGACATAATTAACCTAGCTAGACATAATGAAAGAGAGAGACATAAATAAACAAGGAAAGGAATGAAAAGTATAAGCAAAAGATTAATATAAGCAAAACTTAAGCATTACAAAATATAAAGAGAAAGCAAGAGCATGATCTTGATCTAAACACCAAGATGCCTAAATACATGGCAAATGCCTCCTTTTATAGGCCACAATTCAGAACTATTGATTTGTTGACTAATTGATGAATGGGTGGTCACATCTTGACTTGGTGACAATTCTTATCTTCTTGTTTGCCAAAAACATCATTGATAACGTCATAATTTGAACAGACTTAAATCATGAAAGTTCTAGGAAATTGTCTCATCTTTCCAGAGTAAAATTTTGAGATCATTTGGACTTCTAAAACTCGAGATATGGGCTGAATACTGAACAATGTTTGGGTTTTAGGATAGATTCGGACTTCTTCGTTGTTGCTACAATTTGGACTTGAAAACGGCCTTGTTAAATATTAGGCTCCTATAAAAGTTATAGGCCTATGTCTTACCTTTGCATCTATATAAAGTAGAATTAAATCCGAGATCTACAGCTCCAGATATGACCCGATTACCGAACAATGTTCCAGTTTGGACTGCACTAACATCTTTTTTCTAAGTTTGGCCATCTTTTTGTCCTTTCAATTTTAGTACTTCAACTCATCAATCAATTCTTTCATTTACGTGATAGGCCTGCATTTAAGATGAACATTTACCATAAATTAAACGTATCATATATTATTAGATATGTTATTATAAAACATGTTTTAGTTAAGGAGTTATTGATACTTCAAGTGCAAAATGATGATATAAAACCTTGATAAAAAATACACTTTTAAGTACTAATCAACCTTCACCATTTTAGTCAATTTTTTATGTGCGAGTTTATCCATATCTCATGACCAGGTCGTGAATTTGATATGCTGACTCGAGTTTTTTTTTATCCTTTTTAAAATTAATTTTCTTTCTAGATTGTCCTTCAATGTTTGCTTTGCTGGTAATTGAGCTTCATATTTCTTTTATTTTCTTTTTATGAGGTTTTCCCGTTCTCATATGATTTTTTTTGTTATCAAATAAGATCATTAAGATTTTTTTAATAATATTTAGAAGGTCTATTTTTGTAATATTTATAAGCATTTATTTTTTTATTAGTCATTATCATTTTTTATTGTTATTTGATTTTTTAATAATCAAATTATTAAATTAAGAAACTTTAATGAATCCATTCAAATCATTGATCCGTCTCAATTTTTTTTTTAAAACACTATCATTATCTAAACATTTTTTTTTTAACAATAGAAAATATTTTGTTAGGCATGCGTCATAAGGTGAACTACCTTTCCTATTTTCTTAAGAGATATTCATAGAAGAAGGCTAATATTTAGAAATTGATGTTAGTTCATGTAAAGTTTTTTTTTTTAATATATATATCGGGAATGTAGTTTATGGGAAGTTGTAAATGTATCAATGCTGAGGCTATTTATCCTAAACCAAAGCATAATTTTTTTTACATGTAAGGTTGAAGTGTGATTATAAACCCTTTTGATTTGTACTAGAATTTTTTACATGCGCTACATTGTGGGATGGGTTTATTTTTTTAACATAAAAAAAAGATATTCAAATAATGATAACATGAGTGAATTCAGATTAACTTAACTAACCAGCGATTCGAGTTAACCGCAGAGAAAGGAAAGGAAAAAAATAGAAAGCTCAAGGCTCAACAAAATTAATTTCAAAGGATAAAATTTAAAAAAGAAACATGAAAGAAGAAAAACTCGAGTCATCCCAAGTTTACTTTACTAACCTACCACCCATGACATGAAATTGAGATAAGAAATTTATTTTTTTAAAATAATGACTTAGAAAAAAAGGATCAAAGCTAAATAAATAAATAAAAACATTGAAAAAAAACCAAGTCACACTAGTTTAACCCCATAGAAAGAAAAAACATAAAAAATAAAAAATCCCAAGGCCTAATAGCCCAACATAAAAGGATAAAATAAAATAAAAAAATTCAATGCAACTTGTATTAACTTGACTAACCCACGACTCAGGATAACCCAAGAAAAGAAAAGGAAAAAAAATAGAAAGCTCAAGACTCAAAACCTTAAAGTAAAAGGATGAAATTAAAAAAATTAAAAAACCAAAGTAAAAATCAGGCTAATTTTCAAAACCATCAACTCTTGTCATGAGATCGAGATAACCGTACAAAAGATAAAAACAAAACTCTTCACCATAATATTTTTTTTTAAAAATAGTAATCAAAATAATGAGGACCTAATTTGATATATAAACTAATGAAAGAAAATAATATGGGACTTAATAAAAAAAAAGGATAAAAAAATAATTAAAAGAATGAAGGTCAAAACTGGATAAAAAATATAATAAAATGTTGAAGGATAAATTGACAGGAAAAACAAATTAAGAAAAGGATAAAAAAAGAAATTATGAGAATGAAGACCAAAATTTGATTAAAAAAATAAAATGTTAAGGGAATAATTGAAAAAAAATAAGAAAAAGGATACAAAAAAACAATTAAAAGAATGAGGAATCAATTTTTTAAAAAAAGTGAAAAAAAATTTTGAAAAAAAAAAGTGAAATAAAATTTCAAGGGACAAAATTGAAAGAAAACAAAACAAGCCAAGAAATGAATAAAAAACAAAAGTAAAAAGAATAAAACAAAATCAAATGAAAAAAAATGATGAAATTGAAAAACAAATCTAAAAAAGAATCTAAAACAGTGAAAGACCAATCAAAAGAAAGAAGATTATAATTGAAAGACAAAATAAATTAGAGGACAACTTTGATTTTTGATTGACTTAACATGAATTTCAAAGAGTGAAATGAGAAAATAAAAAGGCAGAAATAAAAGTCAATTGTCGACAAACCACCATGATTTGAGCAACATGCACGACCCCATAAGCTTTGCCTCCGCTAGGCACTTTAGACAACATGTCGGTTGGGAAATTTTGATCACTGCTCGAAGAGCGCAGACAGCGTCCACTTGCTAACACACGCTTTTCACGTGCCAGTAGCCTTTTTTAATTTATAAAAATTAATAATTGGCCCTAATCCAAATAAAGTATAATAGAAAAAACCATAATAAAAATAGTAAAATATTCTTTGACCCATCCTTTTATTTATTTTTTTACTTTAAAATCGATGAGGTAATTGTACTATTTGTAAAAACAAAAGAAATTATACAAAAGTTCTCTTAGCCTTTCATTTTTTTTTTCTCTTTTAAAGGCATTTAGCCTCACAAGTAAGGCAAAAACTTTATATAAAGAAGGGCAAAATAGTAATTATACTATGCAAGTCCATAGTGAATTACCTCACCATCCACAACGAAACAATGATCAATTTTACAGTTTTTTTTATAATATTTATAAGATAATATATTTTATGGCTTCAAATGCTTAATGATAACTCTAAGAAAAAAACTCATTTGCCGACAAATTAAGCCTGCAATAATGTAATTCTTTTGTTTTCTAAATTAAGTGTAAAGGATAATTTTGTCCATGATCTATTACCCCACTTTAAATATGATCCTTAAAAACAAAAACAAAAATATCAAATAATTAAATCAAGTCGACATTTGTTTAACAGCGCAATAACTCAATGGTAATCAAATTGATACAAATTATGAGACATAGTCTATAATAAACACAATGTCAAAAGATTAAATAAAAAATAAAAAAATAATGAAAAAAATGAAAGCAACAGCCACTCTAGATTCTTTCTTAATGTTTGCTCTTCATAGTATATTATTCCCATTGAATTGAATTTTATGAAATTTATTATGTTTTGCCTTATAAATGCATGAATTGAAGTTTAATAATCACATTACTACCTTACACACTAAAAACAACTTACTTGTAATAATAATGGCATCATAAACTCTTTTGGTAAGGGAATGGTTATGGATGTTAAGTCATGACTTCATCATAGTAGAGGACCCTGTAAAGTTTATGTTTGTTTGTTGATGTGTCTAACATATACCACCAATCGATCTTGAATCTGTGTTTATAATCGCAACTGAAATTGTATTTTTTTTTAATTTTCAATTTTTTTTAATTTTTTTATGTTTTTGAATTGTTTTGATGTACTAATATCAAAACAATTTTTTTAAAAAAAATATTATTTTAATATATTTCTGAGTAAAAAATATTTTAATAAACAACCACTAATAAACTTTCAAACATCATCTTAACCATACATTTGAAAGGTCATTCAATATTTCTTAGTGTTTTTACTTATTGGTAAAATGATGATGCTTCTACAAAAATACCAAAAAACAAATAAGGTTTTTTTTTAATCATAATTGCTTATTTTTCTTATTTAGACTTTTTATGATAAGTGATGTTTATTCAGTTTACGCTTTAATTAAGATTAATAATTTCTTCTAAACAATTTTAAAGATACACTTTCAATATCTGGATCACTAAAAAATAAATCAATCTTAAAAAATAATTTTTTAGCATGCATAAAATTTAACTCATTAATAGTTTTTTCAATTTTTATTTAGTATTTAATGAGAAAACTTAAAAAGATATTTATTATACTATATTAATTAAGTTTTTTTGTCATGTTTCATAACCCATTTTTGACCCCCAATTTTCTTTTCATGTATTTTCAAACATATAATTATTTTGAAGAATAGATTTTAAATGAAATTCAGTCAATTCCCAACATTTTATATTTTTTCTTTTTCATTTATTTTATTTTAAGTGATAAGGAAAAATTAAAAAGATTAATATATATATATAGTAAAAAGAAAAATATAAAATTTAGGGAGTGAAATGAGAGGCAAGGAAGAAAAATGGAAGACTATGAAATGAAAAATAATAATAATAAATAGAGAATCAAGATGGGATTGGAAAAACTGTTAAAAAAAAACCTAATTCAATAAGGAGATAAAATAGAATCTTCCAATATTATTATTTTTTTTGTTTTGACAAAAACCCCTAACAATATATGTCACACCCGACATCACGGCGGCCTTAAAAAATAGTTCTCTAATTATGGAAAAAGAACAGATTTCTGGCATCTGTTTCTTTTAAGGTAAAATTTCTTATTTTAGGAGTCGCCACCTAGTATTATGGTTACTAGAAACCCTAACTGGTCAACAGAGATTCTATAGTTCGGGATTGGTTACGTAAAAGGAAACATATTATCACCCCTTAAACGGTCTACCTAAGGCAAACTGCATTGCTGTTTTTGTCTTAAATTGCTAAATCTTTATTGGTTTACGTTCTGATGATTTATTCACAATATTCCTGACTCTTGTGTAAGTAAATATTCAACTACGGATAATTCCAACTCTGGCGTTGGTAACTATTACGTAGTTATAAAATAAATTTGGATCAATATTTTTATTCCTGACTTTGACGTCAGTGAATAAACAAATAAAATAAGTTTATTTTTACGCATGCACATATTTTTTATTTTTCTAGTTAAATAAAATAAAATATAAATGAATAAAAATAATATAAATTTAAACCGGTATTTTTATTCCTGACTCTGGCGTCAGTGAATAAACCAATAAATTTATGTTATTTTTATTCATGCATGCATACACATCTTTTATTTTTTTATTTTTTCTACCTTTTATTTTTCTGTTTTTTTATTCTTTATTTTTTAATTTATTTTTAATTTATGTTGCATGGTAAAAAAAAAAGGGTTGGGTCACTAATCCAAACCAGTGACCCGGCTGCCACTGTTGCATGCGTGAATCACTTACGCATGCATGCAAACGGTAATTAATTTATCAAAAGAAAGAAAGCTGAAGAACTTACCTGGCAAGGCTGAGGGAGACGGTGCCCACGATTGGCTATTCAGCTTGGGCGGAGAAGAAACCTCTCACGACTGAGGAACCGGTGAATGTTGGCCTCAGGAGCACGATGGGGGGGAAGAAGGTTACTTGTTGGCCGGACACTCTCCCCTGTTTCTTCTTATTTTCACTGGTTCTCCTTGCTCTGGTTTTCTCCTTCGTGTCCCTTCTGTTCTGAGATGAGACAGCTGCTTCAATGGTGGACTACTAGATGTTCACCGTATGGAAGAGCTGTTGGGGCTGGTGCAGCTGCGAGGTCAAGATAAAGACGAAGGTGACGACCGGTTAGCTCTGGCCGGACGATGTCTTCTCCCTCCTGGTTTTTTGTCTGTCAGTCCTCTCTTTCCTGATCTCTCTCTCTCTTCTCCTTCTTCGTCTGTTCCTGGAATCTGCTGCTCGCAAAGGAAGACGGCGATGTGGAAGGGTTGTTCCACCAACATCGCTTCCTCTCCTCTGTTTTAGCTTTCCTTCAGTCAGCCCCCAGTCTTTTTCGTCCTCCCCTGGTTCCGCTCTCTCTTTTTTTCAGTTCTTCCCCCAGTTTTTTCTTCGTGTTCCTCCTTCCTCTCTGGTCTGCTGCACTGCTGTTGCTAAGACGCTGCGTTGATGGAGCAGATTCTCCACTGCTACTTCTAGTGCGAAGGAGATGAAAGGACGATGGTTGACAAGGGAAACCTGTTGGGACTTAACATAAAAGCCTGCTGCAAGAAGACTGGATAGTGAGCACCAACCTGACAGGAATTGATAGGCACCAAAGAGCATGGTGCAGAGAACGTTGCGTTCATTACTGCAACATGTTGTTCAGGCCCATCCGGAGATCCAGAGGAGCCTGAGAGCAACGAGGACTTGATCACTCTTTGGGACTGCTCTTCCCCTGGTTTTTCTTCTTTGATCATAAAATCCTCCCCTCGCACCAGTCTTAGGTGGATAGAGGGGAGATCTTGGGGAGAGGCCTGACGGCTCTCTTCTTGATCGTCTTCCCCTTTTTTTTACCCTCTCCCTTCGTTCGGTCCACTCTCCTCCAGTTATTCCCCTCTCTCGGTCTCTTTCCCCCCACGTTTTTGTCCCCTGGGTCTCTCTTGTTAATGCCTCTACGCTGAAACATAAACATTGTCTGTAACTGTCAAAACGGAAGCTGAAATGGGCAGTGAACAGTTTGTCCAAGAAACGGCTCCGTTTTCAATTCAAATTGCTATTTTTGATGTGGTCCTTGAAGTTTTGAACTTTTTGTAAGTAAACCCCTGGGTAAACTTTAATAGGACCCCTGCATTTCATCGCATTTTAAGAAACAGTCCTTGGTTTCAGAATGTCTCAATTCAGTCCTTAATTGACTCTTCAAACTTTGGTATTTCTTTAATTAAGTCTTTGATTTCATTAATTAAATTAATTCCAAGTTCAATTAAGTCTCAAAACTTATCAATTTTTCAATTAAGCCCTTGATTTGATTAATTAAACTAGTCAAGAGTCTAATTAAATCTTTAAACTTTCAATCATGTTGCCTTTAACCCAAATTTTAATTTATTTTATTTTTATTTGTTTTTCATCATCATCATTCATTTTTTTTTATTATCATTTTTCAGTAAATAAAATAATAGTAATAATAATAATAATAATAAAATAAAAGGGTCAAAAATTGGGTTATGACAATATAAATAAACATAAAAAAACCTAGATGGAGATAAAAAAAAAAAAGAAAAAACCTTAAGGGAGTCAACTTAAGAAACACATAGACCAAGAGAGAGATAAAAAAAAAGAGAGAAAAGATACAAAAAAGGGAAAAAGAAAACCTTGCCACATCTTTTTTATTATCTCCCTCCTCTCACTCACAACTGCCAACCATTGTTCTTTTCTCCCTCTTCACCACCAATACCTCCACAAACATCGACCATGATAGTTTCTCCGTCCACCACATTTTTATCTCTTTACCCGATCACAAAACATCCTTGTCAATTACTATAACCTTGGAAATCATAGCCACCACGTTAGCTAAAATCGCACTCATCTATCTTATCATCATAAAACACTTCATGGTAGCAACCCAGTGGCATTCAATAACCATGATCATAACCAATAAAGAGAAAACTGACAAATAAAATTTATCTTTTTATATCAACCTTCTTTTTCAGATCACGACAAGCTTCATCATCAACATAGAAAGGAAAAGAAGGAGCATGAGAACTTGATCTAGTAGGTTTAAGGTTTTTAACCTTGTTATATTATACAGTTTATGTGTTACTTTGTTTACATGCTTGTCTAGCTCCTACACATGACTCCCATGTGCCACGACTACCTTTTTTTTAGTATCTTTTGTTCGATTCCAATCGCTCTTGAAGGTCAAATTTGAATCATAATACATTGATTCACTTGTTTTTTTTATCAATTTGCGATATATGGTTGATTTCCTCTTCATAGATGTTATATCTGCCTACATTGATTTGCTTGTGTTGAGTAATTTATAATATAAGGTTGATTTTCTATGTGTGGATGTATTTGTTTTTTTATTGTTAGATTTGTGCTTTAATTTTATTAAAATGAAAAGTTATGTTTTATTTTTATTGAAGAATTGACCTTAAGTATGGTAAAATCTTTAAAATGATTTTGTCTTCATGAAGTTGAAACTTTGCTATTTTCATGAAAAAATCAAATCATATAAACACTTTCTTTTAAATGTTATTTGATAATTTTTATATGTGAATATTTGGTCTTGCAACACGTTTCACTCTACCATTGTGAGCATACTTGGGGTAGGTCAACATTACCCTGTAAAAGACCATCGAGTATGAGTGGCGGTCTTTGGACCCATTTTAGAACACAACCCAAAGAGATGAGATAAAGCCTAATTTACCAGTTTCCATCCTTCTATGTTCAATGCCCATTCTTTAAAAGTGAGGATTAGACCATGTTGTTAGATTTAGATCTCAAATCATTGTTTTAATTAGTTTAGGTAAATTCTTAGCATATATGAGCAATATGTGTCCTTTATCATTTAAAAACAACACAAAGCAATTTATCTTATGTATGCTATTTTATGGTGATTTTCATCTTCTTTTAAGCATAACTAATTTCTTATCTAGAACATCTAAAAATCATTTAGTGTTTTTAGTTACTATAAAACTAGGTAATGATTCTTATTATTTTATTTTATCCTTTTTTATATATAGTTCACCACAATGTTCCAGGCGATACAATGACGACTCTATCGGGGATCCTTTTATAGCTAAACTTTTTTTGCATGATTTTTTTGATAATATGTATTTTTCTGCTTGGATATGTGCTCTATAATGTCATCAGGGAAGCCTGATGTGTATGAAAATCTAGAGATTGATGACAAAGACAATCAAGATCTTCAGATATATCCAAGAACAATTCCAATAAGAGTTTGAATACTAAGGAAGAATTAGAGAGGGGTTGTCTAAATAGAGGATTTCAACATAGAGATTTGAAGCTTTGTTTATAATTTTAAAAACATGGAGTAATAAGACATCCCTGTCATTATAAGCTTTCAGGGTCCATTTGATAAAACACCATGATTCGATAGAGTTTGCAAAATGTAAATTGCTTCTTAAGATCTTGTTGATTAGAATTTAGAAGAAATAGGGTTGGTTTGTATGATAAAATAATAGATCATTTTTTTTTACATTATCCCATTATTGGATGAATTAAAATATTGAAGATTCAGTATGAAATAAATGAATAAATAGTAGGAATGATAATAAATGTGTCATGTGAGAGAGAGAATAATCTCCATAAACAAATTTAAAGGTATCGTTGAAGTCGAAATGAGAGTCATGATTCTTAGTTTAAAACTCGTAACGTTGGCGAAACCAGTGACGAGTTTCATTGGATAAAAGAATAAGAAAAATAAGAAGATATTAAAACCTGATAAAAAAAAACTTATTTTGACAAATTAGTGATAAATGTGGTAATATTAAATTTATTGAGCATAAATTAAGGAGAAATGTCATGAGAATCTAAGTAAATAAAGTAATGCATGAAATTCAGATGTTAGCGTAAAAGACACTAATTGTCTAGTTTTACAGTATCAATAATATATCTCAATCCAACCGTTGGATCGGACTGAAATTTTATAAGAAATCTCCAGACTTATTGGTTTATCTTAGGTTACAATTTCATGTCAATCAGAGTTTGGAAAGGCTTTACGAGAGTACTCAAAATTGGGTGAATTGAAGAAGATGGCACAAGGGGCATTAATAAGGGCATTTTGATAATTTTATATAAAACAGTATTCCCCTCTCCTCCTTTAAACACAACTCATGTCCTCTACAAAAGGAGAAATCATGAGGGAGACCATTTTTCTCCCATTTTCTTTATTTCCTCTCCATTTCTTCAAGTTAAATCAAAAGGGAGAGTTCTTGGGAGGATTATATCGAAGAAAACAAATTAAGTGACTATACTTAAAAGAGTTATAAAGCTTGGGAAAAACAAAGAGTAGGAGCTGGAACTTAAAAGAGGAGGACATGAGTTTTGTATATTTTTGCAAGAATTCATTGAAATAAGTTAAGGTAGCAAAGGTAAGCAACATAACCTTTAGTAATTTTGTTTTTCTCTCTTGTTTTTGCATGAGGAGAAGAAAACCCCCAAGTTTAAAATTCTAGGGTTCATGTAAATATTTTGGGGGAATAATTGTTCTTGTGAATTTTGAGATTAATTGCATGATAATGGCTTGATTTATAGAAAAAAATAGAAGGAATAAGTTGATTTGAAACTATGGGTTTTGGGATGGCAACAGGGCAGGAACTTCGGCAGCCATATCTTGGCTTTCCATCGTTGGATTAAGTTAATTTTTGGATATGTTATTATGCTAAATTGCACCTACATTCTGACTGGAGGGATTGGTAATAGTAGATTTCCTTTGAGGGCTGTCGCTAGAGGAACATTTTTGGAAAATCACCCTTCAAGATAGCCTCGTTTAATGGCCGTTTTATCATCTTTCACTATTGGATTGGTCTGGATTTTGGATATGTTGTTCTTCCCAATATTGTATAAATTCTAAACGGTTAAGATCGGAAACCAACACTCCTACTAGAAATTGTACTTCCAAAACAGGAGGTCTTCAATTTTCAGGTCAGTTTGGTATTGTTATGATATAGAAAGATTCAACTATTGGATGTATGTTAATTTTGGATATGTTATTCTAATGATGATGATGTATAATTCCACCGTTTGGATTTATTGAAATCTAAATTTACAGAATGATGTTTTAAATTTGGTTTGAAAAATATTGAATGAGAATATGATGTTTAGCATAAAAAGTATGTTTTGGGACTAAGGATAATTGTAATGGGTTTAATGATGAGGGAGTGTTTGAGAATTGTTTGTGTTGTGTTTGAGTCATGTTTGATGTGTTGCTAAGTGATGGTATAATTAAATTCTATAAAAAATAGTGGTGGATTAATACTTTGGTTGTGTTGGAATGGGAAACATGATATGAGAAAGTAGGTTGGGATGAATTGAAACTAACTTTGAAAAATTAACCTCTATTGTGGCTGGCCATGTTAGTTAAATATGTGCTGGAATGTGTGGTAAATTACGTGTCTTGATGAAGAAATGAATGGGAAATCATGGTAAGGGATGTTGTAAATTGAATTATGATATAAGGAATCATTTTGAGTATGCTTTGGAGAAAAAAACAAAATGGCATGTGTAGTCATTGCTGGAATTTAAGTTAAATTACATTGTTTGGTGATAGGTTAAATATCTTGGGACACTAGAAAAATATTGGTAACAAAAAGTCATGTCCTTTGGACATTGAAAATTATTGATGAAGAATTGAATTAATTGTACGTTTAATATTAGTGTAAATACATTCTAATGTAAATGAATTTAAATGACAAGTAAGAAAATAAGATACATCCATGGAAATTTTTACGGAAGTATTTGATGTTGAGAATTTATGAATATTATGAATAAATCGGGAAGATTCAAATATTGATTCAGGATGTTATATTGAAATGTAGGAGAAACATTCACTCAACTTCTCTGGAGCTCGTATAGTAGGAGCTTAAGGAGGGACTATAGGAGGGGCACAACCACAACAAGGGAGCATGAGTCGAGCTTCTGCAGCTGATAGGTGTTCTATACCTATGGTTTTTACGTAGCATTAATTTACTAACTTATTAAATTCTTGGTCTTTGCATCTATGGGTGAAACTATAAAGAGAAAGTATAAAGTGAAATAAATGAGAAATTAAAATGGATTTGAGTCCTTGATTGGGTTAAGATTATGAATTACATCAATAGACTTCGTAGATGATCGTTCCATGAAACTTGATTAGCCAATCCCGAATGCGGAGGCTAATGATGTTAGTAAGGTTTACTAACATTGGCATAATCATTCCTGCAAATGAGAGATATTGAACTTGATTAACTATTCGAGTAAGAATAGTTGATGATGTCGACCGGTGCTGTCGATATCGGCAATCACACGAAACTTGATTAGCTCTTCCTGAAGTGAAAGCAAATGATGTCAATAATCTTGACATTAACATTTCCAGAAATATTCCAAGGTATTATGGAAAGAAAAATCTGATTGGCTATTTCGGGTTAGAAATAGTTAATGATATCAATCGGTGGCATTGATTTTAACATTTACAATAAACTTGATTTGTCGGTCCTGATATCCTGATATGGGCGACTAATGACACTAATGAAAATTCATTAGTGTTGGCATTCCCTTTGAAGTTTTGGGGGAGAGGTATTATAATGATATTTCTGATATGGAATAATTAAAAGTGTTAATGAAATGGGGATTAACATCTTGATAGGATTATTCATTCGGCCTTGAAGATGTGGATATTGATTAAAAATTATGGAATAAGATGGGTGAAGGAACTAGTTACCCGGTAATGGGCTATTGACATCAGTTTTTTTCTAATGACCGGAATATACAACTTGAGTTAAACTTACTTGTATGGTGTTAATATTGTCGGGATGATTGACTTGTCAGATTATAAATGGAATGTTGGATGATACTTTACTGTTAAACAAAAATGGTAAGTTGTGTTTATGTAATGGATTATTGAAGGAATAAATAAAAGAAAAAAAATTGTTGAAGAACTAATACTTGTGAAGGATGGAGGCAAATATCGTATTGCTTAGGACATAAAAATAGAAATTCATTAACCATGATAGGTGATTCGTCACCTTAATTTATAATTATTAGTTTTCCCTAAATAACTATGTTGTTTACTTAATTGATGTTAAAAGAATGAAACAAATTAATAAAATGAGTGATTATTACAAATGATAATTATTGGTAATTTATGTGAAATTACCGGGATTATTATTTGGCTAACAAAAAGGGTTAGCCAAATGTTGGGTAATTCATATGGAATTACTGGATTGATTTTGGCAACCAAAATGAGTTAGCCGGATTTTTTGAGTAATTAAGAGAATTACCGGGTTTATTGGTTAACAAAGAGGTTAACCGAATATAGGGTAATTCATATGGAATTACCAGTAATTGAAATGAGTTAACTGGATATTTAAGTTTTGAAAAGATGATGAAATTAATTGATTGGAGTTAGAAGTATTAAATTTCAAAGGTTAAGAGTAAAACAATTAATATTTGACTAAGATATTGAGTAAATTGATTAATATGGTTATTGTTGAAACAATTACACCGCGATGTGACGTAGATCGTTAGATATAGGATTTTTCTGTTTATGAATTATCATTTTGGAATGTAATATTTATGTCTTTATTCTTTTTTCTAAAAACTTTTATGTTATAAAAATTAAGTAGAAGATGTATAATATGTAATAGTACTCCTTTTACATTAAGTGTCGGTACATAAAAATATACTATTTTGTATTTGTAATTTTAATGTTTGTTTACTTCCAATTATTATGAATTATGTGTGTCAATGGAAAAGAAATGAACATGCGAAATGTGTATGCATGCACAATGAATGATGTGTTGTTGAGTTTTACATGATTATGGTATGATTGAGAAATGAGTATAATTGTACAGGATGATTGTCGATAACTTGGGACCTCCAGGTTTAAGAGAAACTCTGCTGAAATTTCGACAGGAATTTCAACAAGTCTCAGATAAGTTCGATAGAAGAAAAAAAAAATACCCATTTTTTTTAAGTTAAGACTCAAAGTTCTTTTACGAATGCATTAAATTACAGGGTGTTACAATACGAGTTAATGCGTTAAGTTGTTTTTGTATTTTTAGATGAAGGAAAGTTTCAAACTACTTTCCAAAAGTATATGGACAATATGTTAAATCATTTCACATATTTTTGAAAGAATAAAGTTTTAACTTTTAATTCCAAAATTGATGAATTAATATATTTTAAGTCATCATAAAACAAAGTTCAATAATTTATTATGCACCCATTATGCAAATGTTGAGCACATGATGAAGTTGCTCATGTTTAGACATAAAATGAAAAAGGACTCAGGAATACATCAGATCAATAATAAAATACTTGATCTGAGATCTTTATAGAACTCATCTCTAGACTTAGCTCGCGATAAAATTCCTATATATAAAAAGGATATAACAAGGTGTCCTAGTCTTTGATGAGTGAATCCCATTGAAAATCAAGAACACCAAAGTAATTATCAAACTTTTGATCCTTATTAAAAGATTGAAAATTACAATTTGCCGTTTAAAAGCTCAATAATTCAAAGAAAAATGGTAAAAAACAAGGAGCGGAGAGGGTTAATCAACTAGCTTGTTTGAACAAACTTTTCAATCTAGATAATTTAAAAGACCTCATCATATTGAAATAGCTCATCACCACTCACATTGGTGGTAGCTTCTTATTGCTTTTATATATTAGTTGAAACAAAATCTTTAACAGTTATTTCACCCTATCCTACTTAGTATCTTTATAAACAAAAAAAAAAATGTTTGAATGCATATTTGATTGATTGAGGCTTACCTTTCACCAATTAGAATGTTCATTTTTCATTATAGGTTCCTATTGCCATGACATATGATTCTAACCTTAAGTTATTGACCTTGCATATGATATTACCTTGAAAGAAAAATAGTTGAAAAAATGAACTATACAATTCCTATTTATTTAAAAAGCACTTTTTTTTTTTGAATGAGAAGACCTGACTGATCCTGTTTAAGCAATTTAAACATGCCTAACGCTAAAAGTTAGCATTTTTAAAGTACTTGAGATTTTTAAATTTAATTAAAGCTTGAATTAGGAATTATCAGAAATCCATCATTAAGGTTTTATTGACATCAGGAGATGAATTTCAAATGGGAAGCCTTAGCCGTTCACTCATGTCAACTATCATTGAGTTCCATAATATCATCAACTTTTTAAGTGACATTGTCCGAGATTGACATATCTTTTTTGCTCAACATTTACTTGACACATTACTTTAATACCTAATAAATCCCATACAATCATTGCACCATAGGCGACATGATTCAAATATGCAATGTGTCCTAAGTGTTTCAATTTAAAGTAGTAATGTAGTAAAGTCTTTAAGTATCAAATTTGAAAATTGGTAAATCAGGATCATATTCCATTTGTTGAGGTAAATAACACATATTATCATCATTAATCCATTGTCAACATGGTAGATGCTTGACCAAGATTATGAAAATAGCATATGATGAATGTCACCAAACCTAAAATGTTTAATGGAAGAAACTAATGTGAAAATAAAAGGAATGTTGCACACTAAACTCATTTCTATGACTGAACTTTGTAAAAAAAGTCATTTATCTTTTTGTTCAATAAAAATTAGAACTTTGATTTGTTTTTCACCTTTTTTTATCGAACAACATATTTTAATGAAATGTGCATGTTTTTAGATCTTATTATTGTTATAAAATGAAAAGATGTTAGTTTAAAAGTAACATAAAATTCATTCAAAATTGGTCAAACTCTAAAATATATTATGTAGATGCTAGGGGGCAACCTCCTTTTTGAATTCTAAAATCTCATTTTCCATTCCTAATAAATCTTAAAGATAAAGTCTTGCATAGAATCCCTTTTGGAACCCAATAAAACTCAAAATAGATATCTCACTTGAAATAATATAGATATTCTCAAAATAGAATCAAATAATTTGATGACTTAAATAATAATAAACAATGCATATTCAGGTCATAATCCCACCATTTTTTATTTGAGGTTAACCTTATTGTTTTTCTAATTAATAACGATATTTGAATAAAGTAAGATTTATCAACTTGAGTAGCTTTATATTTGAGATAAAAAAAAGATCATTTTTTTATGTATCCTTTACAAATAAAAATATATCCCTTATTGTTCCTATTAAGCTTTAAATATTTTTCTTGGATAATGATCTAGACCAATATAACCCCTCATATTGGGAGTATATTTTAAAAGTTTTTAGACAATAAATAAATTCTTCAAATGAGAAAAATATGAAAGGGATGAAAACTATTACAAAAGAGAGAAAAAAAAAAGCATCTCCCTAAGTGTCCTTTATGATAGTGAAAAGTCCAGAATTAAAAATAAAATATCAGTGATAAAGAATGAGATTGAACTTTGAGTATCGAGATTAAGGTTAAATCGATCACCAAAATATCAAAATCAAGGTTGTAAGCCTAAAAGATATCCATACAGAATAAATGATCATATGTCTTTAAACTCTTAAACCTATTTTAGGTCTTGTACATCCTTTTTTTCATAAACAAAAACCTAAGCTTACATTATATGCCTTTAAAGAATTTTTTGATTTAAAATAGTTTGTTTTGTTGAAAATCTAAAAAGAGAAGAAAGATGTGTTTAAAGCAAAATAATGACGTATTTGTGTATTACATATTATTTTTTGTAACATTGAATCATGAATTTTTGCTAATAAATGATCAAACTTAACATAAGATGAAGCAAGGTGCTCCTCTATTGAAAGCCAAAACACTTATCACCAAAATAAGCTTTCATTGTCAAAGAATCCATTCAAGCCATTTATTTTTTTAAAAATAGCTAGAATTTTTAGATAACCATATTTTTTTTTCAATTCTAACTAGCACCCATTTCACCATGTGCCAAGAGAAAATCCAATATTTCATCATAACACTTGAATGATATATCTTTGATCATTGACTAGGAAATCTAAATTCTTATGTGATTGAAGATGTGTGTCTTATAATGGCCGTAAAGAAAGATGAATAGAATTAGATCAACTAAGAAAATTTTGTTTGAAAAAATCCATGATAATCACGATAATTAAATGATGATTTAAAGAACTTTATCACAAGCTGAAAGTAGTAGAGATGACAAGTTCTTCACGGTGATGGTAAAAAATGATTTTATAAACAAGTACTCTCAGAATACACTTAGAGGCAATGATAAACAAAGTCCATGTATACTAAGCTAAAATGATAGATAAGCCATACTTATTTAGTGATAAAAAATGAAGAACATGAGAGGAAAAACTCGTAATCAACATTAAAAGCATTGTGGACGCTTAAACAATTCAAACAAACCAGTGCTTGACTCCTGGCAGTTCTAAATGCAAAGGTTTTCAAAGATGCAAATGACAAAAAAAAGATGGAACTTTAAAAATATACAAATTTTATTTCCCCTTTAAGCTTAGAAGATATCATCTAGAGATAAAATCAAAATTGGTCGTTGTTTTATAAAAGGAACCCAAGTCTTTTCTTGTCGATTCGTGAAGTTCTCATCTTATATCGCTTCAACAAAATTCTCATTTCTCTTTTAAACTTGAGGTTGGTAACCTCTCTATTAGACCATTTTCAAGCCTATCAACCATGATAGCCTTTCTCAAAGCCCATTAACTCAATGCCACTTTTTCTTTAACAAAGCCTATTAGTCATGATATCATTTTTTTTTCCCTCAAGCTCATCAGTCCAACAATAATTTTATATTAAATAAGCCAATTAATTCCATGGCTTTTTTCTTTCAATTTAAATCCATTAGTTCGAGAATTATTTTTTTTTAAATGAATCCCATTAATCCCATGAGATTCTTCTTTTAAGCAAATCCCATTAATTCAATGACATTTTTATTTCAACTAATGCCTATAAGTTTGATGATAATTTTCTTTCAAATAAAATTTTTATATTAAGTCAAAACTTATTGATCTAATGATAATTTCTTTTAGATGACATTTTCAAGTTAAATATTTTAATGTAAAACCCATCTATTCGATGATAACTTTCTTTCAAATAACATTTTTTTTTCAAGTAAAGCTCATCAATCTGATGACAATTCTATTTCAAAAGGAAAAATCATTTTCATATAGAATTTTTATTTTAAAGTTAATCACATCAACTCAATGATAATTTTCTTTTAAGAACATTTTAATTCAACCAAGGCCTATTATTTTATAACAATTTCCTTTCAAAAAGTAATTTTATTTAAAAGTGAAGCTCATCAATCTGATGACAATTTCCTTACATGAGGAACTTCTATTTTAAATAAGCTTATTGATTTGATGGTAATTTTATTTCAAACAAAACCTATTGATTCAATGATATTTTTATTTCAACCTAATCATATTTTTATTTCAAGAAAAAGCCTATTAATCCAATTACATTTTTTTTTCAAAGTGAAGCCTATCGAACAGTTGATAATTTCCTTTCAAGTGTCCATCCAATTAGATTTATGTTAAATTTGATCACTTAACAATTTTGAGCCATTTTAGATTTAATGTTAAGGCTGGTCACCTAACAGTTTTGACCATTTCATATTTCATGCCAAAGTTGGTCAAACAATTTTGATCCATTTCAAATTTAATGCTTAGGTAGGTTGCTCTTCAATTTTGACCCATTTTAAATGTAATGCTGAGGTTGGTTGCCTCTCAATTTGACCTGTTCAAATTTTCACACGTTGGTTACCTTTAAGTCAACCCATTTTTATTTGGTATTTACAAATTTACTATACAAATCAAAGAAAAATGATTTTTTTTAATGTTTTTATACAATAAGTATTGTAAAGAGAAGGAAATTGTCTTAACCCATTTCTTACCACCATTTTTCTCCATGTATTTTCAAACACATAATATTTTCAAAAAAAAAAAAATTGAATGAAATTTAGTCAATTTCCATCATTTTATAATTTTCCTCACTTTCATTTATTTTATTTTATTTTTTATAACAAGATAGAAAATAAAAAATAAAGAAAATAAATTTCAGTCAATTTCCTTTTTTTATTTCATTTGCAAATTGGGAGAACATTTTTTTTAAAGAATCAAACAGGGCGTTGTTTATTGTGACAAATAACTCGTTATCTCCTTACCTAGATTCCGATCATTGTAGAGGTTATCGAAAAATTAAGGAGTTTTTTTAAAACTAAAAATATATTTTCAACTCATTTCATCTAAAAACACATGATAAACACCCTTAGAACCTCAAAATACAATTTATAAACCCAAAAAAACCTTAAAATGATAAAAGAAACATAAAATCAAACTACAATGAAAAACCTCCCTCAACTCGATCTACTTTTTTTTTGGCATCATGAAAGCCTAAAAACAAAATGACACTCCTCTTGCCAAAGAACACTTTGACACTAAATTTGACAACTTTTGTCAACATAATTCAACCTATTGATCCTTTTTTTTAATTGTGTTTTAATGATTCTATCTCCTCTTAAACACTATTTAAATGTGAATAAAATAAATTTTTAGACTAAACTATATAATTATCAAACTAAATGGACCAAATGTAAATTTGGAAAAGTAGTCCGACTACATGTCTTAAAAAGTGCCAAAACATTTTTTTTAAAGGATGTCATTTTTTTTAAAGGTTGTAATAACCTTGTGAAAAGCAAACTAAAATAAATTATAAAGTCCAATTCTTAGTAAATGCAATGTTGAAGGATTAAATAAAAAAAATGAAGGACTGAAAAAAAAAACCAAGTTGCTATGCAAATTCACGGTGACTTGTGTTTGTATGAACAATAAAACAATGAGTTATTTTAGATTTCTTCTTAATAATTTACCCATGACATCCACACATATTTCAAAGAATTCTTATTGTATTTGTGTCAAGGAGTGGTGTCATTATAATTTTTTTTTTCTATGGGCTCAATAAAAGATCGATCGCCTTACAAATTAGATAATTAACTTAAATTGTTAAATTGTTAGCTACAAACCAATTCATAAAAGTAATTTAATAGGAAAAATTATTGTGACACTCCTATAGTTTAGTAATTTTTCTCACTTTGTCTCCATTTGTTTTGGAAATTACAATTTATATCATGGGTCAAAGCAATTTTTAAAGTTGTATAACACTTTACATCCTTATAAAAAACAAGTCAACAAAATAGTTTATATTATTTATAGGATTGTTATTATATTCTAATTAATCTCTAAACAGCCATTGAGTGTTAAAATTACAAAATTATCATCTCTCGTTTCCTACCGTAGTTGCCACCTCTTCTCCCCTTTTCCTTTTCCAGGGAAACATCATATGCCCAATAGGAGCGTAACTAACTGAACTCATCTTCTCTTCCATAAATATCAACACAACCCCTATAAACAATGCTCAATATTTTTATATAAAAAAAACAAGACATTCATCATGTTTCAAAAATCCAGTAGAATGCCATATTTTAGCCAATCAACAACAATTTCAAGTTTGTAGCTAATTTGAATGATGGTAACAAGAAATCCCATGCTATGTTAAATGTTCTACACATGACCATCTCATAGTGAATAAACCTGCCAAACAAATTGCAAGAATTTAAGACCAATAGGTAAGAAGAATGATATCTTTAATCATAGTTTTATGAGTCTCTCTTGCCTTGGTGAATGGATCTTCGATGTTCTCTTTAAATGTTGTAGCTATAGCTAATCTCATCTTCTTCAATCTCCTTCTCCATAAATATCAACACAACCCTTACAAATAATGCTTAATATTTTTTTATATATAAAAAAGACAAGACTTTCATCATGTTTCAAAAATCCAGCAGAATGTCATGTATATTTTGGCCAATTAAAAATCATACCAAGTTTATAGCTAATTTGAATTATGGTAACAAGAAATCCTATGCTCTTTTAAATGTTTTGCATATGACCGTCTCATAGTGAACAAACCTGGCAAACAAATTACAAGAATTTAAGGCCAATAAGCAAGAAAAATGACATATCTTTAATCATAGTTTTAGGAGTCTCTCCTGCCTTGGTGAATGGATCTTCGATGTTCTCTTAAAATGTTGTAGCTATAGCTAATTTCATCTCCTCCAATTTCTTCATGATGTCAACTCTTTTTTTGTCAATCACTAATGTTTCGGTCAAAAGCTGGTGCAATTAAGTTGGGTCTTGTTGGAACTTCACTTGGATTGGAAAGCTTGGCATCATGCTCAAAATTTGCACATCCATTAATTAGTTTTACTTTCGAACCCGATTTAAGTTTTTTTCTTCATAACCTTTTCAATTATGGACTAAAAAAATAGATTTTGAAATCAATTTGGGGGATTTTTTATAGGGTTTTGAAAAAGATAAGAACAATTGATTTATAACTTGTAACTTAGGCAAAATCACATCACAAGTAAAGAGAAAACAAATCAATTAAATATGGAAGACCAGGCTTTAGTTTTTATGATGTTTTATGTTCTTAGATAGGAGAGAAGAAATAGATTAGATTTTTAAATCAATTTGAGATTTTTAGGAGCATATTTTGGATATTTATGTTATATTATATAGGAGGGTAGGTTTGGGCTGTTTATGTTCACAAGTGCCTTTTCAAGATATTTTGCTTGTTGATTTTTTTTGCCCCTTTAGTCTGACAATTTTATGTTTTGATATAAAACTTTATTTAATTTACATTCCAATTCCCGGGTTGAAAAATAAGAGTTATTGGAAAATTATGAAGAGAGAAAGTAGTGGATTGATGAGATTTCGTTGATAAAAAGTTAAATTTGGTGTCAATGTGTTTTTCTTGGCATAAAAAGTGTCATTGAGGTACTTTTAAGCTTTCATGTTGTTAGAAAAAATAGATCGAGGTTAAGAGAATTTTTTTTGTGCTTTTGAGTTGATTTAGAGGTTTTTAAATTGATAAATAAATTTATCGTGATTTAAAAAAATATTTTTAGGAGCAAAAGAATTGAAATTTGATTTTTTATGTCCTAAAAATCCTAGCTTGATTTTCCACCACCTCTTTAATGGGTGAAATTTGAACTCACAAATAACACATCATCTACTTCCTTTTTTAACTCATTAAAAAAGTCTAAAGGCATGAACATGGACTACTTTTAGTTTTCCTTTTAATTTCTTTTTAATTGAAATTTAATTTTTGTAAAATTAAATATTTTAAAATATTTTAGATATTATTTTATTAAAAACTTTTAAATTTTTACCTTGTTACCAAAAAAATATATCAGTCTTTTTATAATATTAACAAATGTTTTTTTATAATTTATAATGATTTTTTATAATTTTATTCGGTTTCTTTTCCATGTGCATGTATTTTACTATCATATAATTAAATAAAAAGATAAATTTTAAAAAATAAAGGTATTAAAATCAATAAGATGTGTGAACTTGAATCATGATTTTAGTGAGTTAACTCAAGTCGATTCAAGATGTTTTCATTTCAATATTTTAAAAAAATAATGTCATCCTGAATTAATTTTAAATCAAACTGATTTTTTATTAATTGCCGAGATTACCTTTGAACCCTTTAGATTGAGCAGGTGATATCGGATTATCCTCCATATGATTTAATTTGAAATCTAAACTAGATAAAAAAATTAAATTAAAAGGTTTTAATTATCAAAGAATCCATAATAACAATTCAAGAACATTGTTTTTTCGGTTGCCATGTATTTTAGTAAGGAAACATTTGAGAATGTAAATGATATTTTTTAAAAATTTAATTTTTTTTGTTTAAATTTAATTTTTAATATATTAAATTTTTTTTGAAATTTTAATATTAAAAATAATTTAAAAAATTAAAAAATATTTAATTTATTTTTCAAAAAAATTATTTTTAAAAAAACCGCCACTTATATAATCTTAAATATTATAAAAAAATGCAAAAACAATATAAAACACACTGTATCCAGAAAGAAAATAAGAAGACGACTCGCACGCGCACAATGAGAGAGTCAGAATCAGATATTTACCTGCAAAAACAGAATGATGAACAAAAAAACCCATTTTTGATAAGCTAAGAAAGAATTCAAATCTCGCTCTCGTTGGGTTTTAAATCTCATTTTCGGAGCCAAATCCATTTCTAAAACTTTTTCTTTCTTTTGTTGGCTAATGTAGGTTGCCTTTTGTTAATGTTGAGGTTTTGTTTTGTCTAGTTTGGTATCATAATTCTCTTATGAATCAGTTTCCCATGGAATTCCATTGATTTGATTTATTAGAACAGATAGGTAAGAATTGAATTCCCTTTCGTTATTTGAAAGGATGAATGGGTATTAGTGCATTTGGGATTTGATTGAAATTTAAAAACTGGGTTTTGTTTTCAGGAGTAGGTGCTGGTGGGTTTTGCGACTTAGACCCTGATTTTGAGGAAACAGAGGGTTTCTTTCTTTTGGTTTGGCATTGCATAAGGAGAGGGGAAGTAGAGTTGTGGGTATTAAAAATCAGGAGAGAAGTGGTTTTGGCTTTTGAGAGAGAATGATTTGTATAGGAGAAAAGGTGACATGAGAAGTAGAGTTATTGTTGGTCCAGAGGTACAATGAATGGAGGGTCATTCGGTCAAAGGGGGAGTTATGGATCATTGCCTTGCTACGGAAAATTATCAAATATTGCACGAAAACAATCTTCGAAAATGCCGCCAGTGAGTTCAAGGGACAAGGAGCGGGTTCTCCTGGTTGTTTGCCGGTGCTTGGGGCGTAGAAGAGTTGCAATGTTGCTCTTGGTTGCACTTGCTCTCCTAGTTTTCATCTGGGGTTCCCTTACAGTTAGCAAAGGTATGGTTCAAACATGTGTCCTTTCCTATGATGTAAAATGTTTGAGTGTTTTATGTATTCTTTTGTTCTACCTGTCCTTGTATTTTGGTACTGTTGCAATGAGTTACAGGAGGATGAAAGTTTTCTAATTATAAGGAAATAATCACTTAACAAAGGAATAGTTTAGGCACCTATTTATTAGTTCATGCTGGCTATTCTATATTTAACAGAAAAGATAAAATGCAATAGTGTTTTAACTCTATGAGCATCTTTTAATTTTTCCTGTTGTTTGAATGGGAATGTTTAAGTCATGTATTATTCATGTCTTGAGAGCAGCTGTATCATGCAGTGAGAGGGGGGGGGGGGGACAAGAAATAAAGAGGTGGAGGTTGTACTTCATGAATTTTGGTTTCCATATAGGTGCTTGAATAATGGCCTTGTTTCTATTAGTTCTCATTCTGTGCTAAATCCTTGATAGGAAAGCTGACAGCCAGAGAGTCTTCTTCTCTCTCTCTCTCTCTCTCTCTCTATTTTCAATCTTGAATGGAAAGCATAAGAAGACAAAGTTGTCTTCTTGAATTTAAAACAGGAGATAATCAATCGATTACAAATATTGATCAGAATGAAAGATTCTGTTATCAAGTTATTTTTCTGCATTTAATTGATGATGTCAAAGTCCTGAAATACTTGGGATTTTTACTGCTATTTGTTTTGCTTTAGACTGGTTGAGGCAATAACTAATGTGCATTTTGTGTTATGGATGCCCCAGAAACCACAAGTCCAACTGTTAGACCAATGGATAGTATACATTTTGACAACAGTGATATAATAAGCCATCCTTCTGTTGCTTGTCGTTCTAGAGCTAATAGCATATTGGACCATCCATGCCACAAGTTTGCTCTCCCTCCTCCCCCTCCTTCTGGTGGACGACGGTTTGGACCACGCCGTAAGTTTTGGGTTATTTCAGTTGAAGTGTTCCTTATTTTCTTGTTTTTATGATCATTCTATTAATATATTGGATTGGACCATAAGTTTGAGTTGCTACATCTGTGCGTCATTTGGAAGTAAAAAATGACTTCTGGCCTGAATGTTACTAAAAGTCATTAATTTTTCTTGCACCAAGAATGTGCTCTCACATTTCTGTACAGAAAAAACTGGCATGTTTTTGCAATTAATGTTATTATCTTTCTCATCAGTGTTTGCTACAGAATACCTCTTGCATGTTCAATTGTAAATTGATACAAAATAACCCTCAATACCTTTGTATAAAGTATGCCAAAATCTATACTCTTAGTTGAAGCAAAAAAATGCTCACATGCAATTTATTTCTGTTGGTGTGGTATTTACTTTGTTGTCACTCATTTGTTATGCAGCTTGTCCAGTATGTTACATTTCTGCAGAGCAAGCTAGAGCTAGCATTCCATGCTCCTCATCTGCATCACCAGTGCTCCGCAACTTGACATATGTTGTTGATGAAAACCCAATTAAAATTGAATCACATGGAGGTTCAGAATTTGGTGGATATCCTTCTCTAAAGCAGAGGAATGAATCTTTTGATATACAAGAGTCGATGACAGTGCACTGTGGGTAGGAGTCCTTCTCACCTATCATCTTTCTGTAAAATTATAAGCATTGAAGACACTGTTTTGCATGGATCTCATGATCTCTGTCCTCCATTATTATACAATGTCCTGTAACAAATACGAATAACTTATTTCTTATAAACACATATTTTTCTGTTGGCTGTATTTTTTATCAGATTTGTTAAAGGAAATAGACCTGGCCGCCAGACTGGATTTGATATTGATGAAGCTGACCTGATGAAATTGGAAGAGTTCCACGAGGTCATTGTTGCATCAGCCATATTTGGTACTGTTTAGCACTGGACATTCTGCAAAGATTTCTTGTTTTATCCATGTTTTCTACTTTCCTCATCATTGCACTTGCCCAGGGAACTATGACATAATACAACAGCCCAAGAACGTTCGTGAAGCAGCTAGGAAAAATGTTCCTTTTTATATGTTTATTGACGAAGAGACAGAAACATATTTGAAGAATTCCAGCGCCCTAGATAGCAATATGAGAATCGGACTGTGGAGGATTATTGTCGTCCATAACATCCCCTACACTGATGCAAGACGCAATGGAAAGGTCAGTTTGCATTTGTTTGGTTGCTTTGCCTGCTTCTTTCAGATTTCTCTCTTTAATTTCCTTGGGCATCCAAACCTGGGCTGGATTGCATCACACTTTCTTAATTTTTTTTCTTCCCCTTGTTCTCCTGCTTCTCTGTTAACTCATTGAAAACAAAGCTATCAGTTTGTTAACAAATTTCTGTTTATCTCTTGGTGAGTCTTCAAGGAATTTCAATTTTGGTGCTACTTCTAGCATGGCAGAATTTCCTGAATAAATTTCTGTTGATATATTAATCTAAAAGATTTTCCTTTTTTTTCCTTTTCATTTCTGTTTTGGGCTATGATATTCAATAGTACCTCATCCTTCAAGTCATTTTCTTTTCAATTACTGAAAACCTAAAATGTTGCTGCAAGAAGTGATGGATGCTGTCGTTGTGCTATGTAAATGGACAGGTTCCAAAGCTTTTATTGCACAGGCTCTTGCCTAATGTTAGGTATTCCATATGGATAGATGGAAAGCTCCAGCTTGTTGTGGATCCGTATCAAGTTCTTGAGAGGTATATTGTTTGTGCTTAAATTAAGTGGTCATTGAATGGAGTCATTCAGATATGTAAAATGGCTTGTGAATGCAGTGCATCTTTTTTTATAATTTTTCTGGTACCTTCAAATTGAGATGTATGGAAATTTTGTTGTACCTGTGTGTGTATACTCATTTTCTTCTGTCATCTGTCACTGTACCAATTTCTGGTCCCATCATGGCATCACTTCAAAAGTTATGAACCATCATAAGTTTCATTGGTTCATCAATAGGCAACTTATGGGATTCTGGAAAAATGCATGGAAAATATAATTATAGCTGTATGCTCTTTTTATCAGCTGTCTTGCAATGTTAACATTATTACACTGTTATTGATCACCTACATTTTCATTTAAAGCATTCAAAAAAGGAACTGCTTTTCTTGCTTGGAACATGGGAATGTCATCTTTCTGTTGGTTTACAGTAACTCATGCTTTGGCAATGTGTTCTGGATATGTTGACTCATGTTAAGACAGTTTTTTAGTGTTAGCATTTACCATATAGATCTTCATGCATATTGCATTTCTGGCCTCTAGAAGCAGGGAAAATAGGTAGATAATTTTAGTATAATTGCATAATCTATGTGTTTAAATCATGCCTGAGCTGTCCTTTGGTTCAGATTCTTGTGGCAGCAAAATGCCAGTTTTGCAATCTCAAGACACTATCATCGCTTTGATGTGTTTGAAGAGGCTGAAGCTAACAAAGCTGCAGGAAAGTGCGACAATTCATCCATTGATTACCAGATTGAATTTTATAAAAAAGAGGGTTTATCGCCATATTCCAAGGCTAAGCTTCCAATAACCAGTGGTAGGTGTATAATCCTATTGTGCGCGCGCGCTTCATGTTCTTGAAGATTTGTTTTTCTTATGTTTTCTGCTCAATGACTGACCTTTTGCAGATGTTCCTGAAGGTTGTGTTATCATAAGGGAACATATTCCCATCACAAATCTGTTTACCTGCCTGTGGTTCAATGAAGTTGATCGGTTTACTGCCAGAGATCAGTTAAGCTTCTCCACTGTGAGGGATAAAATAATTGCTAAAGTTGATTGGAGCATCAATATGTTTTTGGATTGTGAGAGGCGTAATTTTGTGATTCAGGTACATGTTTATGTGTTGTCTTTCTATTATCAGGGGAGATGAAACCAGTGCATCTAAAACTAAGCAATTTGTTATTGTTCTGCTCTAAATGAACCTTATAAGTGAACTTTTCTAATGAAGTTGGCCAAAAAAGCTGAATGACTTTAATTTTATTGTTATATTAACTTATGTATTTTTTTCCTTCCATGTTTAACACTGAGCAGCACCTCTTTCCTCTGTTGAAAGAGGAAAGTATGACAATTTATTATTGGTCTGCTCTATGTTGCCTGTTTGTCTTATTTATTATTGGTCTGATTTTAGCGTCAAATGTTCCTTGTTTCCCAAACACAGAGTTCTGGCAACTAAATGGATCCTCTGACAACAGTGTATTGAACAAAGCCGTCCAGCTACTATTTTACAGTGCACGAGACTGATCTCTATGGGTGTCTTTGATCCCTTCTCTATTTTTTGATCCTCCAAGTGTTTCTTTGGGTGTTTAATGTGGTTACTCCATGCATTTTATCATGTTCTCCATACAAGTGACATTTGAGGCTAACTTCCGTCCTGGGAGTGCAGCTAGTATGCTTTGACCAAATGATGCTAAAAGCAGGAACGATCAAATTAAAACAATCTTTATTGGGGATAATTAACTTGGATTTAAAAAATAAAACTCCTATGCTTTGGGATGCTAAATCCTACTACTATTAATTTCTCTGTAACAAAATGCGACTGTTTTATGGTACTTTAATGCTTAGCACTTGATTTTTCTTTTGACTTGCAGGCGTACCACAAAGATTTATTGGACCACATGCCACCTCCAGTTGCTCATGTTATTCGACATCCACCACCATTACATCGTGATGGTTCAGCTGGGAGAAACCCAAGTAAAAATTCAAGGCGTGGAAGAGATAGGAGATCTGGTTCAAGGCAACACCGCAAGGCTGCTGCGGGTAACAGGGAGAAGCAAACCTTTTTGTAGGAGGTAAAAGTAGGTGTTTTTATTTTTTCCTCATTATACTGCATGGGGAAGATGGTTTTGGTTAGAAGTATTTAGAATGACCCAAAAACAAAAGCAACCGAAATTTTGTTTGAAATTATTGATATCTCATATTCTTTCATTGTTGTAAATACTTCATACCAAATAAGTCCACATCAGCTGCAATCATTGAATGCTTCTTGATTTTCATTTACTTGGTGCACGAACATGCATTGGCCATCACTTGTGTATCTTGAAAATGTCAGCTTTCAGGCTTTATGCGTTGTCCAGTTGTAGAAATGGAAGATATACTTTCTATCCTCTATACAATAAATACCGTGCCATCCTGAGTGGGGAGCGACTATTCCTTGTTCTTAGGAGTGTTGTTCATCTTCTCTTTTGAGCTATTAAGATGCACTGCTTATTCTGCTTTTCTAAGCTTGAATCTAATCTCTTTCCTTCATGTGTTCTTCCAAGGTTTTGGAATGCGTTGTTTAATTCTAGGGCATTTGTAAGAAGAGAAAATCTTAGTGTTTTCAGGCCTACGGAATGTTTCCAAACCTGTGACTGTACAAGTAAATAGGAAGATTTCTGAACTGGCCGCGTCCATGCTCTTACCTCAATACCCAGATTGAAAATTTTGGTACCCTATATGTTGAATCTCATGTTTCTCCACTCTTATCAAATCCTCAACTAAATTCAAAAGCAGGAATTGAAAGTGGAAGGATAGATTATCCTTCAACCCTACAGACAGCACATAACATGAAAGGGTCTCAAAGGAGAGGAGAGGAGAGGCCTATCAGCAAGATACAAGTTCCAGTGTTCTCTTCTTCCATGAAAGCAAATTAATAAATGGTGAGAATCGACCATACACTTAAAATAACATACAATGAAGTATACCTGCAAAATATAACAGCTGTATTGGATACAATGATGGCTTCTTCTCTGTGATGATAATATAATAATGTGGTTTTGTCATTGATTTGCATACAGAGCAGAGCAATACAGCTTGAGATATGTTAAAAGTACTCTATGGATCCATTTTTTCAAGTGCATGCCGAAAGCACTTTTGACAATTAAAAGCAACCTCATGTTTTAGCAAGTTCGAGTTAAACTATAAAGGTTCACACTTTTTAGGCATTGATTCTCATTTTCTGTTAATTATTTCTTACTCTAACAGTTCATTTTATAAGCAATTTTCTTAATTCGATGATAAAAAAAATATCTTCCTAGTATCAATTAAAATTTGATAACACTTGCAGCTCAACTAATAAGATGCATCGAAGATGATGTTGAAGTTAACTAATAAAATGCATCGATAGAAGTTATATTTATTTCACCCTCTGGAGATTTCTCGTGAGGAAGAAAGGTCGTGTGATCTTGATCCTCCTACATGACGATACATGGATTCTAACTTCCAAAAAGCAAAAATAAAAAATTCCAAGAAGAGCTTATCTTCTACATTTAAAATAATAAGGAACGCAAAGGGTAGAGGGTAGGCCAGTGAACATGTGACCCACAAATGGGGGATTGCTAAGCACAAGAAGCAAAGAAAGGCATAAAAAAAACAAAGGCATTTTGTGCATGGGAGGAAGGTATGGTAGGGGATTATTGAGAGCAAGAAATCTCCATGGATTGCCACTTAAAAGAATATCAAACACCAAATTATTGCTTTCTCTACCACCTCTCTGTCCAAATCTACATACCTTAATTAAATAAGTCTGAGCCCACAGAATTATTATATCCATTAATTTAGCTCAATTATTATATCACCCAAAAATGTCACATCCAGAACAGCACCAAGAATTTTACCTTTTAAACCCCTCCCCGTTCCGGTTTCATCTCCCTTCAATTTGTTTACAGCTTTAGGGTTTTGGGATGCAAAAGGGTTTCCTGGATCTGTCTCTCAACATCTTGAATTTGAGGTTAGGATCCTATAGTCTTTTCTTGGTGGATTAAAGGGGTCATATATTGAAAATTGAGATGGGGTTTATGTGGGTTTTCTTGTTTAATACACTTTGATTCAAGATTTGTTTTCTTGGTACAATTGGTGGGGGAGATCAAGTTATGGTCTTGATTAATGGGTTTATCTTGGTTTTTGAGTCTTGGGTTGCTATCAAATTCTGGGCTTTAAATCTTGATCAATGATTCGATCGTCTTTCTTCAAGATCACACATTTAAAAAAGTAGGTTTGAGGGCTCTTTCAATAGGGTCGATGTTACTCTTTTCTTGTATTGTACTTTGGTAGCTATGGTTTAAAGGCCTCTTCTTGTTGGGTTGAACCATTGTTTCTGATAGAGTTAAAGAAAGGAGAAGGGAGAGTAGTTCTTTTTGGTGCTTGATTAAATGGGATCCTCTGGCTTCTTTCTGATATGCATGCTTCATTCTGTGATAGCTCTAACTTGTGGAGCTTTGATGATGTTTTACACAAATGAGGCCACTGTGTTTGGTCATGGCATTGAAATAGCTACAAAGCTTAAAGGTTCAACACCACATGACCAGCTCCTGGTCCAAACCTCTGATTCCTTTTCTGGGTTGCTATTGTTTGCCATTGGGTTCCTTTTGTTCATGGTGGCATTTGTTAAGGACAGAGAGTTCCAGAGTTTCTTTGCTAAAGGTTGTGTCTTGCTACATATTTCAATGGCTTTCTGGAGGATTTACTTTGAGAGGAAGCTAGAAGATCTGGCTCGTGATTTGCCTAGACTAGTTGTTGGTGACATTGCATTGGCTCTTTCTTGGGTTTTCTTTCTTATTTATTCTTGGAGAGAGAAGTATGATTAGCAAGCTACAATAGTCAGATAGCCTGTCCATCTTCGAATAAATTTGAGCTGTTATTGGTGTAGCGTTACGGGTTCTGACAAGTGGGATCTTTTTCCCTGGCTCTGTTCTGTAAATTACAGGGTGAATCTGGAACTTTAAAGAAATGGACGCAAAGCATGGATCGGATTCTTGGTTAGTGCGCGTTTTAAGTTCTTGATTGGATCTTGAACAAGCTTGGATTCCAAGAAAAGCTGGAGATGAGATCTGGGGGCTGCCATTTTGTTTTTAATTGAGAATCTTCAACTTGAGAAGTTTCTTGCACTTATTACTGTGGTGCCTCTGTGGGCTTCTTGTATTGAATTTCAATGGCATTTGTAAATCAACCTTCTTCAAATAGATATTTGATAATAATTAGAAATGTGAATCCCATAAAAGTTCACTCGTTCGCTGCCATCTCTTACTTTCCTGGCAATCTGTTCTTGCTTTTTTTCAAGTCTATTTGATTTACTGATATTGCAATTTGCACGCATCTGCAGATTTAAGTTTGGGACAAAACTACGCCAAGACATTTCCAGGATTTTGTTAAGCAATCCGAGTGAGGAATGATTTGTCTAATTAATCAAACGGCAAGAACTGTAAATGGAGTCGCACCAACTTTTATTTTTTGATTTCTTGGTTATATATATTATATGAATTCTCATCATATCATATCATATTATTCCAGCTATTTCCTCTTTGCATTTCATGAATAATTTTGAAAAAAATAATTTTTATTTATTTATTTTAAATTAATTATTTTTTAATATTTTTATATTATTTTGATACGTTGATATTAAAAATAAATTTTAAAAATAAAAAAAATATTATTTATCTTCCAGCTCTTTTGTTTTTTGTTTCAGGAGTATTTTAAAAAAAATTATTATTTTATTATTACTTTTATTTACTTCAAATTAATTATTTTTTGATGTTTTTAGATTTTTTAATGTGTTAATATTAAAAATAAAAAAATTATTATTTTAATATATTTCTAAATAAAAAATATTTTTTAAAAAATTATTATTACAAAATCAAATTGGCTTTTAATATCCTAATTTATTAAAAATTGATCTTGATTTTGTAGCAAATATATATATATATATATAAAATTATTATTTCAATATATTTCTAAATAAAAAATATTTTAAATAATAATTATTATTACAAAATCAAACTTGCTTTTAATATCCTAATTTATTAAAAATTGATCTTGATCTTTGTTGCAAATGTTAAAAAAAAAACAGTTACCAAGAAGGGGAATAGAGGACTCTTTCAATGCTGAAATTTTATCATTCTAAAAATAATAATAATTATTCCTACAAATTTTTTTTTTTGAAAAATAACCCTTAAATTTATTTGGAAGGAAAATTAAAAACTGCTGAAAATTATTTTTAGTTGGTTAGAGTGTGATTATTTTTTAAAATATTTTTAGCTTAAAAATATATTAAAATAATATTTTTTTATTTTTGAAAATATATTTTTTATATTATCAAATCAAAATAATCTAAAAATATATATATAAAAAAGAAAGATTTAGCTTCTGTTTCAGCCGCAATCCGAGTGCTTATTCTACGTTGAAAAGAAAAGTATATGCTGTTATTGGACCATGAAGGCTCGGCCCACGAACGTCACAACATCTTGTCTAGGACCCGTTTCTTTCTTCTTCTCCTCTCTCTCTGAAGTTTCTAGCATTCAACCACAACAGAAACCCTGCAGAGCCCCAACTCCTGAAACCTTTGACAAAATTCTAACGGTAACTTATTCTTCTCTTTTGCTCTTTCTTTGTTTCCTTGTGTTCATCTGTTCCTTTATTGTCTTTTAAGTTGTAGATGGTCTGTTATGGTTTAGTGTTTTGCTTTGTTTCTGGTTTTATTATTTGAATAAACTTTTTTTCTTTTTCTTTTTTCAGAATTGTTATTTGCTTTTTTTTTCCTTTAATTCTAATTGTTATGAGGAAAGGTCATCAAAAGCTCAAATGGTTTTATCTTGAAGATGAATTTTTAGTCAAGAATGCAATTTTGTAATGGCAAATGATTATAATTGATATCATTAATTGATTTTGGTTTCTGGGTATATGTTTTGCATAAATTTCAATATTTAGGTTCCGTTTTAAAAAAGATATTGTAGTTTTCAAGATAGTTGAGAAACTGAGAACATGATAGACATGATCGTTCACTGCTATGAAAAGGATGATCATGCCGGAGTTCTTAGAGAAAAAGGTCCGATTTTTACTCGAGGAAAATGAATTATTTATTTTTTTTAAAAAAAAAAGTTTGGTTACTTGAAGTTATTGATTGGGAAGCTTTCATACTGTTGGTTCTGAACTTGGGTGAAGCGCAATTTTGAACTTTTCAAGTTTCTAATTTCTGTATGTTGATTTTGGGTATATAGTTAGTCAGTTGCATAGAGTACTGCTATATAACACATAAATAAGTTAGCGAAAAGTTCACAAGCAGATAAAGTGGCCAGAGAAGTGATTTCGTTCAACTTTTGGGCTATTTATTAGTTGTGCCTGTTCGTGTCCTATTTGTTACAAAATATTCGTGTTATACAGCTTTCTTCAATTGGGTAATTGAGAAGCTTGGTTGAGTTAAGTTGATTCCTCGATTTAAAAAGAAATAGGCTGTCTTTTTCGAGTGGTTGTCTCTTTCCCTTGAACCCATATATAAGTGCATTTATATTAGGCTTTTGTGCTACATTGCTTCTCATGACTGTGTCAGAATCAGATTCATCGGTTTGATTGAGTATAATGTTGACAGATTTTTGGCCAAATGTCTAATTTTTATGCGGGCAAATGGGAATATGAACAAAAACAAACCTTTCATGTTGTTGATTTAGCACACGGAGTACTTAATCAGGTCTTAAGTTTCTGTCGTAGTAAGCAAAACAGCACTTAATGGTATGGCAGTGTTTCAAATTGTTTGATGGAGTCGGATATCATACTGAATTGCTTGTGCTATGAGCTGCATTAGAAGGATGATTAGTGATCCCTTTGTAGGAAAACAAATTGGGATATGAGTAAATCTCATATGGTGGAGGACAGTCATGCAATGGAACATCTGAACAAAAATTTTGAATTGTTTTAGTGGATTTGATTGATTGGACAATTTGTAGAACAAGGACTCCAGGTGGCAAAGGCATTAATTGGCAAAACGAGAGAAAGGAAAAGGTGCACTTTTTTCTGATGAAGAAAAGGATGTCTCTATTCACAACAGAAAAAATCTCCTCTTTTTTTTCTAATGAACCAAGCAATTGCAAGCAGCTAGTAATGAACAACAAACAATACAGTAATGAAGAAATAGATGTCTCTCTATTCACAACAGAAAAACTCTCCTCTAGTGAATTGTATAATCATTGGAATTATAACAACGAAAAAAAAACCTATGTAATGAGTTTATAAATAGAGTAGAGGCTCTTGAATGATTTTCTTCATTCCTTTCTTTATTTCTTTATGCCTTACATGTGTTTTCTGCAGATTTGTGATGGGTGGACTGCCTTTGCAAAATGCTTCCCCTGCCCCAGTTGTCAGCCAGGTGTCAGTAATTACAAATTCTACTAAAGAATCAAAGCCCAAGAAGAAGATCTGCTGTGCTTGCCCTGAAACTAAGAAACTAAGGGACGAATGCATTGTGGAGCATGGTGAAGCTGCATGCGCAAAATGGATTGAGGCTCATCGACTGTGCCTCCGTGCTGAGGGCTTTAACATTTGAGTTTGGTAGATATGGTTTAGTTCATAAATCAATACCATTTTGGAATATAGAATACTTGTTTTGGAATTACACATACTGAAGAGGAGGAATAAAGCTAGAAAACACAGGTTTTCTTGACCTTTTGTACTTGCAGTCATTTTTATCTTCTTGAATTATGATTTCTTTCCTTCCTCTGAGACAATTGAAAATGATCAGAATCCTTGGATGGGGTTGATATTGTGTTGTCTCTTCTCTTTGTCAGTGTTATCTGATTATTTTTTGAACCTGTGATTTTACAGGCAGAGGAAAGTTGTTCCTCTGATGTATTGCATTCCTTACATGCCAATAACTCTCCCATTTGTGATTCCTTCTTTAAATTCCATTACGGTGTTATGTATTGTTCTGAACTTCTGATGATAGTTTATAGACTCTCATCTCGTACTTATGCAAGCTTATCCTCACATGTTGATTGTTATCCTTACAAGTAGCAGTTGCCGAGGATGAAGTGAAAAGTTATAATCTGAAGTGTATTGTCCATAATTAGACATTCTCATCAACTTTGCTGCAACCTGAATTATTCTCTGTCACTTTTGAGCCATTATATCTCCCTTGAACTCAAGTGAGCTTGTCGAAGGGCTGAGAAGCAACTCTGAGAGGATAACTCTGGGTTAGAACGTCTAACTTGGACAATGCATCTTCAGACAATAACATCTCATATCTTCTCATTTCATCTTTTGCAACTTCTAATCACTGCATGCCAGGTCAGTTCTATCTTCTTTGTCTATATCGAGAACAGATTCTCCGAGTTTTATAACTCGCGAGTTCTATCTTTTTTATTCATTGCTTCGTATGCTAATTGTCATTTAGTTCAGAGAACAGATTCTCCTTTTTTTTTCCTTCCTTATCTGTGTCCATTAGCTCTAAAATGGAAAATGTAAATAAGAAGAGAAATCTAGACGTGTGAGTTCAAAGAGCTGGTTGATTGCAAGAATTTCAAACTGAAAGACATATTAGGTCATCTTTCATGCCCTTTCAAAGCTTGTACACTACATTTCAGATTGTTTGCCAAAACTTCAGTGATGAAACAGGAAAATGGAAAAAACTCAGTCTTCTTCTCATGTTTCTTTTCCGTTTTATGTATGTAGTCAAGTGATAAGTTTATGCCCCTCCTTTATGGTATGTGCACTATTTTGGTCGTTCTACATGCTGCGGTTGATTTTCGATTCTATTTGGTTTTTACTCCAAAAAAAAATATAATAATAAGTAAACCAAAAGTTTTTATTATTTTAAATTAAAAACCGAAACTGGTTCAAACTAGTTACTTTTGGTTCGGTTCAGTTAATTGTTGGAAAAAACCGATTTAATAAAACTATTATGTGTTAAATCCCCTGCTGCGAATCACTTCATTCTAATCCAGAAATAGCATGTTATCCCGAACGTAAATAATAGGAGTTATAGCATAAAAAGAAAGGAAAAAAAAAACATATTTTCTCCCGATGGAAGCGTAAGTTCCTTCAATAGGCTTTGTCAATTGCAGAAGTGTTCTTCCAGAATCCAACAATAATGCATCATATGCTTTTTTAACAGACTCTATTGCTCCTGTAATGTAAAGAAACAAAGTGAACGAATCTGATCTATTGAAATAGTGTACGCATTTATATATATGTACTAATAAATAAATAAATAAGGCACCAATTAGAAAGGAAAAGTGACCAGACCAGCAGAGTGGATGGCAATGGAAGAAGAGCTTGATAGCTTCAATTTGATAGGTTTTAGAGCTTTAAGCAAATAGTTCCCATGAGATTGGCCAAACGGGAAATGGAGATTTAGGAATGGAATTGAGCAAAATAAAGAAAGATATACCTTTAAAGATTGCTAGATACCTTAGTTTTTTCTCGAGACTTTGAACCTTAAAACTGGAGAAGACAAGAAACCAGAGAAGGGGAGATGCGAGAACTGAGATAGAGAGAAAACCTGGAGGAGGGCGGCGGCTGGGTTTGACTTGGCCTTTAGAGTTAGAAGAAAAGTTTATATTTATACTGTTTTTCTTTCAGTGGTGGTTTTCTTGCTCACCCCTAATTACCATGTCGTGGAACAAATTAGGATAAGAGTTGTATTGATCTCAAATAAGCTGATGCCGTCGTACCAGAGAGCTCTTGAAGAAAAAATTTGAGGAGTTCCAGTGAAGATGATACGCAGAATAATCTTGAATTTAGAACAGTACTAGTTGGCAAAGAAGGAACAAAACTGAAATGCATGGTAAATGATTTAAAATTGTGAGAATGAAATCAGGATTCAATGATTTTGTTTTGAATCTGATGTTCTTAATTCCTTTCTTCTTCCCCCGTGTCTCCAACCCAACGGTGTCTTGTTTCTGAGTGTGAAAGCAGGATTCAATGATTTTGCTTTGAATTTGCTGTAATCAAGCAAAAGAGGAACTGCTGGCTTGCCCTGAAACTAAGAAACTAAAACACGACAGCATTTTGGAGAATGGTGAAGCTGTTCGTGTGAAATAGGTTAAGGCTCATTGTCCAGTGAGGACTTCAACATTTTGCAAATGAATATCACTTCGACCATAGAACAGATACGAGGAATAAAGCTAAAAACCGCAACTTTGCTTGACTTTTTCATATCTTCAATCATTTTTTCTTGGAACTCCACTAACAATTGAAAATGGCCAAAATGCATGAATGAGGCCTTGATACTGTGTTTGTCTCATCTCTTTGTCGATGCTTTATTCTTGTCTGTACATGTGGTTTAACAGGTAGACTAAAGTTCCTTTCTCCAATATATTCCATTCCTTAAGATGCCATTGAAGTCTTCCATTCATTTATGATTCCTTCTTCATATTCCTTAATCAATGGCGTTTGATATTGTTCTCAGCTTTTCTTACGATGGTTATTGACAGTTTATCATAAGGAGATCTAATTGCTGAAAAGCAAGTAACCAAGGATGGATAATTATTCTACACGCTACTATAAATTGATCTAAAGGTCTTCAGACAGTAACCCTTTCCCTGATTTCTTCTGTTCATCTTTTACGACCACTAATCATTGCATGCCTTGCTAGTTGTATGATCAAACAATTGCTGGCCAGGTTACCTACTTTCTTGTGATCCTTTTGAGTATTCTCTTTCGCAATCACTTGAACATATTGCTGGCCATGCCGTTTCTCTTCGAGTTCAGAGATCTCAGATTAGATTCTTCCAATTTAACTTTCTTTTGCTTTTGGGTTTATCTTTTATGACTTCTGATTGCTGCGTGACATATTTCTTGTGGATTCTTTAAGTGTTGTGTGCATTAGCGGAAAATAAAAGGAAAAAAATAAATCTTGACACGATCCCAACGAAGAAGAGTTGATTGCAAGATTGTGGTCAGGGAAAAAAACTGATTTCTTAAGCAATAACGATCTCAAATTAACTTGCCTAATTATTGTAATGCTATCTGGTTGTAATTCGCTGTGGTGAAGCTATGCTTTCATGCATCAAATTTTATGCCATTTGATCACAGAGCATACCGCGCTTGATAGGCTATGAACTCTAGATTAATGAAGTTCAGCAATATTCTTGCTCTGGTAGTCTAGGTCTACTTTAGCCATGGAGACAATATAATTGTGAAGTAAATGATTAGAAAGATGAGAGAAGCAGAGTACTACACTAATTATAAGACTTCATTAAAACCACACCAGAGGCCACAGACATGGCCAATACATAACAATGAAGAAGACACAAACATAAAGACACTCACGGACACTTTTGTTTGTTCACTCCACACCCACAAGTACAGAAGAACACAGATTATTTATCAGAAATTACATTACTAATCCACTCCCAATCCCACATCAAACATGATAGTTGATGTGCTTGCTTAATGACCGCATGTGCAGGTAGTGCAAGTGCAGCCAGTACCGCACTTGCACTTGCCATCGTTCTCATCTGCAGGCACCTCCATGACTACGGAGGAGACATAGCTGCAAAAAAAATCAGACTCCATTGTATGAGCATCGTGTTCCCATGTCCTTCATTATCAATCTTTACTGACGAACCAAAAATGTTTAGGAATAAAGCAATATATATTATTCATTCTGCTTATTAATCATCAGTGCATACTTAAGCTTCAACCATGTCTCTCTACGCTAATTAAGACTACGACAACAGGACTTTAAAGATAGAGATGCGAAAGTTACTTCTTCTCAGTCTCGACGATGCCAGCAGTGTAGCTGCTTCCCTTCTTGCTGCAAATTAATCACAAATTGCATGGCATGAGAGAGCAGCTAGCATAATAATGTAAGCACGAAAGCCATGCAGAAACATGAACTACCTACTATACAGCTTGCACAACATATATAAACCATAAACAAGCAAGAGCTGCTTAATCAGGTTTGCAAAAGAAGGGGAAAAAAAGAAGAAGAATTCTTACACACACTGGGTCTTGTCAGCGCAGTCGCAGGTGTCGCAGGTGCTAGACATGATGATTGATTGATTAAGCTTAAATGGATGAACTAAAAGACTTGGGGTATGAATGTGTTCTCTGTGTAGCTTAATGAGTTGTTGTATCTTCAAGCCCTGCTCTATTTATAGAGGGAGAGAGGCGCATCAGTAATGGCTGCGATGAAGAGGAAGGGCAATTGTGGGACCTTCTTAAGGCATGAGAGAAGCACACTCTTCTCGAGGAAACGTCCGAAGGAATCTTGATAATGGAGGTAGGGGTTGGCCATCTTTCCTCCTCTCATGTCAACCTCATTTCTCTTTTTCTATATATGTAAAATTATCGTGAATCTTCTGTCATTTTTCAGGGAAGATTTTAGCCCCACGCTTAAAAATCTTCTTTAGCCTAGCATTGGTTCTAGGCGCTTTAACGGTCCATTTGACAATTTCTTCCATCTTTTTTTGTTTGTTTAACTGACTGATTTCTCACTTATCGTTGTAATTTGCTTGTTTTTTCTCTTCTTTCTGGTTTACAAGCTATATAGATGGCCTATGTTACACCGCGTGCAAACATGAAAATAAGATATTCAAGTGATAATAATTCAAAATAAATTAGGAATATGTTTATTTGTTGGAAAGTAGTTTTTTTTTTTTAAAGTGAATTCCAGAAAAATAAATTATTTTTCAATGTTTGGTATTGTAATAGAAAATAAGTTGGAAAACACTTTCCAGTGTTTGGTTATGTCATGGAAAATGAGCTGGAAAATAACTTATTAATGTTTTATTTTCTCAAGTTTATTAAAATAGTGAGGAATAAATCTTACAAATTAAAAAGTTGAAAGAGGATGAAATTGAAAAAATATATAATTTCATAAATTATCTCAAATAAAATAAATAATAATCAAAATAATAGAAATCAAATCTAAAAAATAAAATAAAAATGAAAGATGAAGAAATTAAAATAATAATAATTAACATTTCATAAATTATTTCAAATAAAATAAGTAACAATCAAAAGAATGAGGACCAAATTTGATAAATAAAAAATTTCAATAAAAAAATGATAAGGGAAAAGCAAATAACAATTATAAAAATGAGGACTAAAGTTAATATAAAAATTAAATTTTAAGAAATGAAATTGAAAAATAAATATTCAAAACAAAATATATATAGCAATCAAAAGTTTGAGGATTAAATTTGATATAATCAGCAAATAATATGACATTTCTAAATTTTTCACAACTTCCGTAATGTGTTTTCCACCCAAATTTTCCAGGAAAACACTTTCCTGAAAACTAAGTCAAATTTTCCTTTGACTAGAAAATGTTTTCCGTTGACCAACTTTTCTAATAATAAACAAATATAGGAAAGTTTGGAAAGTCATTTTTCAAAAATTACTTTTCAGAAAACAAACATGACCTAAGTTAAATTTACTAAAACATGACCTACAATGTAAGACCAAAATAATTAAAAAATAAAAAGGTCTAAATAATGCACCACCGAGTAATGCTAGCTTAGAGTATAGTGACTTTGAGTTCATGCTTTATTGAATTAAAAAATATAATGAAATATAAAAACAACTTTAATTATAACTAGGGATGATCATTTTTGGTTCGGTTCGGTTTTTATAAAAAAAACCAAGCAGATTTAAAAAAACCGAAACCGATTCAAACCAACAGGTTTTGGTTCGGTTTTTTATTAAAAAACTGGTTCAAACCGGTTGGCTCTGTTTTTCAGTTTGGCTCGGTTTTTTTCGGTTTGGCTCGGTTTTTTTCGATTTGGGTTCGGTTCAGTTTTTTCAGTTTTAGACTTATAAAACTGAAACCGAACCGAACCGGCCGTTTTTTCAAAATTTTAATCGGTTTTTTTCACGGTTCGGTTTTTTCGGTAATTTTTTTTCCGGTTTTATCGGTTTAATCGGTTTTCCAGTTTTTTTTTATCACCCTTTACCATGTTTCATTGTGCCATAAAAAATGGGTTGGAATTTTTTATTTTAATTTCAGTTCCATTAAAAAAAAAATTACAAAAGCTTAACATGTAACATGTAAAATGAAATTCATTACTCGGATGGTTTTTTAAAATATAAATAATTCTACAAGTAAAAATAAGAGTGAGATGTTTTAACGAAAAAAAAAAAGAAGAAAAAAGGTACTTATGATGAATGATATATTAACTTCAAAATAGTTTAAAATAGCGTTATATAAAACACAAAAGTGAAAAACGTCTCTTACTACTCAATAAAAAAAAATTTATTCTTTATGTGATGTCAAATTCGAGTTTTGTGGTTACTCATATGATGGTTATTGGAGATTTATATAGTTGTTAATTTCAGGGCTCGTGGAATTAATTGAGGTAAACGCAAGCTAACCTGGACATTTACATTAAACTTAAAAAAAAAACAAAAAGTCATCATTATAAATAAATTATTTAATATAAGTTTGATTCTAAAACAATAAATTTATTAAAAGGAACAACTATAAATTTTAAACGGGACTAATTTCGTTCTTTAAAAGAATTAAAGAATACCTAAATTAAAAAAAAAAAAACAGCAATAAACATCATGGAAAAAGATTTTCTTTCTTGGGAAAAATAAAGTCATTTTCAAGCCTCTCGTTGATTGATGCTCTTCTGGGACCTTACGACTCTGCACAAGTGGATAGAAAGTCACTCTCTTTAGGCAAGTTTCTAGCTAGGAGAGAAAAAAATAATGAAATTAAATCAAAGATGCCCTTATTTAATAGATTTAGGTTATTTTATTTAAAATCGGTTTAAGTTATGGGTCATTTAAACAATAATTTAAAGTGCTCACTAAACAAAAAATTTCAAAAATAAATAAGATATATTTATCAATTATATTTTTATAAAATAAAAATTGCCCCAACATAACCAAAAAACAAACTTCAAGTAAAAAATAAAGATTATTCAAAGCTTCACTTGTTAAATATACATTTTTTAATACTTTTTTCCTTTTCTTTTAAGTTTCATATATTTTCTTTTCCTTAATATAAAAATCGGCACAAACATCCTCAAGAACTTGTTGAATATTTGTTTTTATACAGGGACTCTTCTCACTTTTTTTTTTACATGGGGTATGATATGATTTTTTTAAAGGAAAATAATTTTACTGTGAATTAAGCTACAAGTTCATTAGCAGTAGCAGAGACAGGGGGTTGGCAGGAGTCCCGGTCCTTACAAGGAAATTATTTTTTTATCCCTTTCTTTAATAATATTTATATTTTTAGTCCAAATAATAAAACGACTAAAATCTTAACATCCTTTAATTTTATTTACTAGCTCCATCCCCGCTCGTTAGCTATAATATAATTAGATAATTCTAAGTCCACTATTTATTTTTACTTATCATAGCCATAACTTTTCTTGAGAAATGCAATAGTTTTACTATTATCTATATATATAATCTTTGATCAATAATTTCTTATAGATCTATGGGCATGTAAGATTATCGTGTGTCTATATATATATATATATATATATATATATAAAATCAACTAAATATAAAGAAGGACGGGCCATTGGCTAACACCTGCAAGAGCACATTAGACCTTAGTTTTTATAAAAAGTCTAATAAAATCTTAATTATTTTAGTCTTTAAAAGTTTAACACACATATTGATTATTTTTTTTACGTGATTTTTCCTTAGTTTTACGTGGGTGTGTTAAATTCTTACAGGAGAAAATATATTAAAAAAAAACATTTAAATATAAAGAACAATCCATGTTGAAAAGGATATATATTTATGATAATAGATATGGATACACATCACCAGCTTCTCCAATATATATATACACACACACACTTTTGAAGTGACAACGAAGAGAGAAAAAGACGAGAGAAAAACCAATGGATTGTCTTGCAATTGCTTCTCCGGGTTGCCAACTTTATTCTCTCTCAATTTTCTCGGCGAAGAACCACAGCCTTACATGCATGTTTCCGATCTTTTTATCCACAAGTTGGAAAAGAAAGCAGGCTTGTCCTCTACATTACCTCTCCTGTACGTGTCAAAATCAAGATGTTTTGTGATGGCGTCAAAATCATACCACTGGTCAAATTTGGGAATTATATTTAGGGTTCTTTTCTGTTTTTTCATATGATCGATTGATTTTTTTTTAAAGGACGATCGGCCATGGTTTCTGATGGAGTCGTACATCTGGCCTTTTCTTGGAATTGTATCTTAGGCTCAACTATATGTGTGCTTTGAATATAGATTTGATATGTTTTTGAAAAACAAGTTCCTTAGGATAACAATGAAACCTCTGATATTTAAATTAATTAATTATAGAAGAAAAATAAAGTGAAAAGGAAGAAGAAGAAGAAGAAGAATGAAGAGTGCATGAGAGTATCTCTTGTGATCATGTTTATTTGCTTGATGATTCTATGTATTTATACACCTAGATTACATGAGCTTATATTGTTATGGGGTGGAGTAAGGAAAGAGAGTAATTATTTTTTCTTGCAGGCAACTTCAAAAAATAAGTTGTTGATTATTGTGTTATTGATGGAAAAAGTTGGTGCTCAAGGGTGATTGGCGTGAAAGGTCAGCATCTTATAAGAAGACAAATTGACGAGAGAGCCGTTAACAAAAGAAGTAGGCACTCCTTGAGGAGATATATTGGAGAGATAGCTATTAATAAGAAAGCAGGCACCTTCTAAGAAGACATGTTAAAGGAGATAATCATTGCTAAGAACAGTAGTGTTGCACTAACAATTTGTGCGTAAGCATAGGAGAGTGTGGCGGTGTACTAACTTTCTTGGAGATAGTAACTATGTCTTATGATGTGTTGTAACCTAATTTTTTAACCCTATTTTTTATATGTACTTAAAAAAATTAGAAAAAAAATCCAAAAAATACATCTTTTCAGTAATTTTCGCTAATTTTAATCATTTTGTTATTTCTTTCATTTTTATTTATTTTTTATGTGTCAAAAAAAATCTAAAAAATCATAAAAAAACAAGAAAACAAATAATAAAAATATAGACGGGTTGAATAAGCTCATCTGTATCTTCTAATTGATGATGATTACTTGAGCTAGACTCAATCATTCTCTTAAATGTATGATTTTCTTTTATGGAAACACATCCTTAAAGAATATAGCATTCATTGATTCCATATTAGTATTAAGATGAATATCCTCAATACCTGACTTGTGTACAAGAAATCGATATGCACTACTATTATATACATATGTGACAAATACACAATCCACAGTCTTATGTCATATCTTAACCTTTTTAAGATCAAGTATTTCTACCTTTACAAGACACCCCCACACTTTGAGGTATATGTTAGAAGGTCTTTTACCTTTACATAATTCATATGGTGTTTTTTCTAACTTTGTATGAAGTACTTTGTTAAGTATATAATTGTTAGTTAGATTTGTCTCCCCTACAAATTCTAAGGTGCTCTCGAACTTATTGATATGGAATTCATCATTTTTTTTTAATGTTTGGTTTTTACATTCTGCAATGCCATTTTATTATAGTAAATAAGAACTTACCTTTGTATTTTTGTTAAGTTGATTTTCAACTTCATTCTTTAATGTTTAAATATTTCAAGAACTCCATCATTTCTCTTAAGCAAATAAATATAACAACACCTTCTGGAATCATTTATAAAAATAATACAGTGCTTTCTTCCATATCTAGTTTTCACAAACTTTAAATCACTATTATTTGTGTGAATTAAGTCTAGAGGTTCACTACTGCTTTTTAATTGTTTGAAAATAAGATTTTGTGAATTTTGATTCTACACAAATTTCACACTTGTGATTTTTCTCAAAAATCATACTTGGTTTATTAACCTTTGTATGAAATTATAATTTACATGATTTGACCTGCTATGCCACACATCATAAAACTCGAGCAAATAAAAAAATAAAAAAATCTTATTATTATTTTTATCATTGGTTATAATATTGATCATTACATTCATTTTAAGGAAATCAAGGTCATTAAAAAGATATAATTTTTTTTTTATAAATATATTAATTTTAAAAAATATAAATTTATCACTTTTAAAATTATTTTTCACTCAACAATGAGCCGCACACTAAACTAAAAGAATGTTGTGGGTTAGGTTCCATTATCATGGAAGTTATATCCAAATAAAATCGCATGGATCTGACTGTGATTTATCGGAAGCACAGGAAGACATGAATTTGACAGGAAAATTGAAAGAACTTAGATTTTATGGCCACGCCAAAAAGTTGCCATGTGAGCTTTGCAGCTATGTTATAATTAATCACCGGCCTTCCCTGTCGACGTAGATAGGACCAAGCTCCCTTTGTTGAATTATACTCCCATGCGCTATGGTGAACGTTGACCACATACAGACCATGGAATAACCTGTTTTGCATTCTGATAACTTTTGTTCTTTTTTTTTTGATACTTTTTAAATTATTAAAAAGAAATTAGCTTGATGTTTTTATGTTTATTTTTATAGTTTTGA
>Ga0325404_1000261_pt1 | contig 52372 bp, 33 predicted proteins | sample PopdelMetagenome_18_FD_205664 | JGI IMG/M metagenome (GOLD analysis project Ga0325404, IMG submission 205664) | Populus deltoides microbial communities from Bellville, Georgia, United States - Xylem-Control-R1 | ecosystem: Host-associated > Plants > Phyllosphere > Stem > Wood/Secondary xylem...
TTACAATTTGCAAACCTAATTTCAGTTGGGTTGCAAACCTAATTTCAGTTGGGTATCGAAGAGCTGAACTGCATGCCTTGTCTCTTTCTGATTTAACAATGAAGGAGACCGACTCTTCTGCTTCCGGCGAGAAAACCATAAGCAAAAAGTTATTCTCTCTCTCATTTGTTCTTACTGAAAATTCTGTTTTCTATTTTTTTTCGGTGATGGATTGACTGTGGCTTTTGGGTATGTTGCTACTCTTGTAGTGCACTGAAGAAGGAATTAAAGAATAAGAAGAGAGAAGAACAGAGACGCCAAAAAGAGACGTCCTCTACTCAGTAATAAGGAATGAAGTGTCAGGTGTCGATAGTGGCCGCGGAGAAAGTGCAGTGTCTTGTTGATTTTGGTGGCTCCCTTTTGTCTTTTTGAATTTCAGTTGCTCCCTTTCGTCTTGTAATTTCAGTTGCTTCCTTTAGCTATGTGCCCTGAAAATTACCCTGAAGATTATATGTTTTTTGCAAGAAATATTATGCTCAAATATGCTTCTCCCTTTCCCTTTTTGCTTGATTGTCTTCTGTGTCTCATATGCATGATCGTGGTTGGCTGGCCCTTGAGGCTTTGGGTGACGTAGCATTTTTAGAGGTCACATAGGAAATCTTTTGGCATTGATATAAGGATTACTTTTGGTCTTGCTGTAGTAATGTAGGTAATGTGGGGGTTTTTTGAGTTAATTGTTTGATTTATTTAAATCTGCAAAATGGCAACATATGTAATGCTTAATGTTATATTTTGTGATGAATTCCAGCTTTTACTGTTTTGCAGGAAGCTCTACCTGTTGCCCAAAAGTTGGGAGAGAAAGTACTTGAAACCTGTGCTACGAAGGCAACTTTTTCTGATTTTTTTTATAGATTTTTTTTTAGTGATTTGAGTCAACCTATCTGACCCGTAACCTGATCATTTAACCAGATTGAGTTTCAAAACTATGAATAAATATCATAAAGAAACAAATAAAAACATTATTGCTAGCCTATATAACATTTAAGAATTGAACTTTATGCTGGAAATTTGTTAAAAAAATGATTAAAGTAAATATTTGAAGTCAAATTAAAATAACAGTCACTTATTTTTTGAGTTAAAACTTTATTAAAATTTAATCTTCAACATATATTTTTTAATATAAAATATTAACATGATTTAAATAAATTATAAATGAATAAGAAATTGATCTTAAAAAACTCTTAGTTGGTATATTTTAATGAAATTTAAAATCTTTTAAAAAACTCTATTTCATATTAGAAGAAAAGAAACAAAACTTTTCTAGTATGTATAAAATCAGTAATGGAAAAATTAAAATATGATCAAAACATCTAAGCTTTTAAATATAAAACATTCTAGACAAAGTGAGTTTTGAGCTTAAAATCACTCACACTCTGACCTAACTCGTTCTTAGACCTAAATCTAAGTTTATTGTAAAATAATATTTTAAATTATAAAAAATTATTTTTTACCAATTAAAATTTAGACTTGAACCTGATCCATAAATAACCTTTTCTTTCCGCTTATTGTTTTATCTAGTTGAGCCATAAATGATAATAATCTCTTTTAGAAGTTTTTTTTTTTCAACTCTAAACAGTTTTTTTAGCTTAAAAAATACTGATTTATAGGCACTATATTTATATATTTAGAAATTGCACACATCATTGTTCACTATTTTAATATATTTACAACTATGAAAAACAAATAATTTCTTTTACACCCATCTCTTGCCAGTTGTCTAATCCTATTACCCATCCTCTTTGCAGACCAACAGGCAGTAATGGCAGAAAACTAACTTTCAAGGTTTTAATCAGAGTTATTAGCCTTAATTTTCTTTTTTTGAAAAAGATCCTGTGAAATAAATTACTTAATGCTTCATGCTTGAGCTTATCCTTCTCTTTAGTGGCCATCCTCCTCTCATCAGTGAGCTTCAAATGGTATGATCAGCCTGCAAAAACAGATAATAACAAAATGGATAAAAAGTGTCGTGTAGCATTAAGGAAAAATCTCTCTTCAAAATAAAAACTCACTATTCCACGTTCAAAGATCAAACATGACTCAAGGAATTCAATTGCTCTTTTCAAAAATATTATTTTGTGATAAATGGTAGTATTGAGTCCGAGTTTAAGGTTTTGGCGCCAATAAACTGATACTAGAGGAGAAAAGACCTCTCTTAGCTTTAAGTCCATTGCATGTAGCTTTGACTTCAACTCTTCATAATCCTTCGTCAACTCTGGTTCAGCTGTATCCTTAGAAGATTTCAATTCCCCCATATCAGCAGGTATTGAACCATCAGCATCCTTGGCTCCTCCTAACTCATTAGCATCCATGGCAGTTTCGAAGACTGGAGCATCTTCAGCTAACTGAGACAAGATAACCAATAATCATTTTGTTGTGTCAAAATTTTAAATTTTAAAGCATTTCCTTGCAACTTCTGTCATCTAATCATATGTTCGGTTACCTTTTACACTTTTCATTTACATTTGTCAAACAAGACTGCATAAGATCAGCGGAGGAGATTGAACACCTACCCCTTTCACCTATAGAAACAGAGCTAAAAACTCCTACGGATCTAGTTATGAAAATAGTCACTTGGCAAGTATAACAAAATGCTGAAACATGTATAAAGGTGTATAGAAAACACACACAAGAATGTTCCTATAAAAGTTGATGATGCATCGGGTAAACTCTATACGTAGCGGGGAGAGAGACAGAGATAGGACAAGAAGCAAGGCTTCGTCGAGACTACATTTAACAACAATATAAAATACCTCTTACCTCATGAGGTGGATGAATGTTTTCAATTTCATCCTTTCCTAGATCTCTGAGCAATGAAGTGTCATAACAAGGATCTTTCTTCAGCTCTCCCTCGCTTGGAAGTAAAAATGATGAATGGGGTGGGCTAATGAGAACCACCTTTAGCTTCTTCTCTTCAATGTATTTCCCACCCTCCTTAGAAAACTGCCAAACTAGAAATAAGAAACTAAAGAGAAAATTTAAAACAAAACAGAGCTGCAACTTCTTACAGTAGAAACAGAAATGAAACTAAATCTTACTATGTTAGATGTAATGTCCTCTTCAGTTGTCCCAGGGGGAACAACTGTACTTTGAACCAAGAACTTCTGATTGCATAGTAACTGAAATGACCAGAAAGTTAAGAAAAAAACCATCCATTACAGATTCTGATAGAATAAGACAGGCAGAAACTCAGTACTTCCATTTATTTGTCCAGACCTGGTTTAAAATTTTGATTGATCAAAAAATTCTACTTGTCATGCTAGTCCATCTTAGACTTTACCAAGCAGCCTTTTTATGATCCAGAATAACAGCCTTTATTATTTCCATGATTAAATTGCACTTGGATCATTGTTTCATTTCACACATTAAGTATACAATAGGCCACATGCATCATCATTTTTTACTTTTTTTTCAAAACTTGTCACGAACACATGTTTGAGACATTTTCATTTGAATATAAGCAGAGCATAGGAAGATGGGAAGAACCTGTGAAATCACAAGTTGACTTTGGTTTAATAACACCCGTGTTAGGCCGCACACAATACTTTTTCGGGGATGTGTAGTCTTCACCTGCAAAAAACGTTTTGAATTATTTAGGCATACTTGTATCATTTTCCGAAACCAAACTTCTTTACTTTGACCTCATTTCAACAAGCATTAGCATCTGCACTGCAATTTCATTGCAGATAAACCAGCACTCCCATGATCATAGAAGAGTATAATTAGATTAAAAAAATGCAAAATAAAATAAAATGGAGCTGTTAAAAAGAGAAGAGTGCAACAGAAATGAAGCCATAAAAGAACCTCACCTTGAAAGCAACATACTGATCAGACTTATTGCCCAGCTGAATTGAGCATGAGCTTTCTCTCTTCACCTCAACTACAGAGATAAAAAGAGAGTCCATCACATTGCAAATTACAATAGATTTTTATATTTACCAAACAACTTTGCCAGCATAACTGCGCAAAGTTAAAATTCGACACCTGAAAAAAATCCCAAAACATAAACAATCAAAATTCAAAACGTAAGCATCAATAATTATTAAAGAAAAGGTGCCTGAGATAAAAAGAAAATGTAAAGCTGCAAGTGGAAATTAAATTGTGAGCAAATATATTGATGACCCATTTGTTGTTTTCGAATAATTTTGAGTTTCAACTTTCAACAAAACAGAAGATAATAATAAATTTCTCTAATTTAAACAGCTGGGACACTCTTATTTATCTGTTTTCAACATAATTTTGTATTAATCACATGATATTTGAAAAAAAAATTATTGTCATCAAATCAATAAAATAAACAAAAAAGAAAGAAAAAAAGAAAAACTTAAGCGAGAAGAAAGAGAAAATAGTAACTAAATACTTACAAGTAATCTTGAGTTCACGAGGCAGAATTTCCAAAAGCTCTGTACTCATCATCATCCTGACTCTAAACTAAAACTAAAACAGTAACTAAGTGAAAAAAATATAATATTGTGAAGTGAAATTAAACACAATATTAATAAACAGAGGAGTAATTAACTAAGTAGAAGTGATAATGATATACTTAAAATTCCAAGACAAGTAAAAAACTTACCAGTGATTTTAAGAGAAAATGCAGATCCAAAAAAGGATATAAGAATTAAGCCTTAGAAGAGAGAGAGTAGCGTCTGCATAACCTCACCCTCTCTAACATTAAAAAAAAAAAAAGATTGTTTATATATCAAGTTTTACCTTCACTCTCGGTCATATTCTGAATAGTTTTAGGAAGTGAAATGAGTGTTTTGGTTGTGAGTCTGTGACTGCTTCTAATTTTTTTCTCGCACCTAATTACTACTCTTAATTTTCTTCAATTTTTTTTTGATCTTCATGTTCGTATATAAAAAATATAAGAGTGACAGCTTTTTATAATAATATACTTATTTCTAAGCTCATTATGGATTGTATATTTGTTAAGCTATCATGATTTTTTAAATAAGATATGATTTTTATGTATTAAGACCACATTATACAGAACTTCATCAACATACTTTTCAATAAAAAATAAAATCAAGACTTGTTTAGTTATTTTTATCTCACCACAATCATTCAATCATTGTAATTTATAAGGTTTATGATGCTCAATAGTACACAAGTTTAGTTTATTAACAAGGATAGTATTTTCAAGATTGAATATTTTATCTTTACAAAGAGTATTTATATTCTCGAAAATAAAAACTCTGATGGATTTTTTCTTGTGGACTAAATTAATCCACTTTTAAAATTGACTCAAAACTTACATTAATAAACTTGAAAGCATAGACCCAAATAAGCTTTGAGTAATAGTTGAAAAATAATTCATAACTAAGATCAAACAACCATTGAGCGTTAACTAATTAATCAAACTTAAAATCATAAATTTTGAATGAAAAACCAAGTTGCCTAAACTTAAAAGAACCAAAAGAAATAAAAGATAGCTTAACTAAAGTATTTATAAGGCCCTTAGACGCCACACATATCTTAGGGAAGAAAGGTCTCAAATTTTTCAATGAATCCAAGCCATATTAGGAACTCCTGTAGTCCAAGTCCATGCACAAATTTATGATCTAAATAAGCACTATTTAATCTTTCTTTTATGTTCAAAATTAACCTGTTACATGTTTTGTTTGATTAAGTAAAAAATAATCAATAAAAAACACTTTGTCGACAAATCAATAATATTATAAATAGTACAAAGTTTCGATGAAAACAAGACCGCCGAAACTCAACCAACAAACCACCACCTTTAATAACAATAACAACAATAATAATAAGTCATGGTATTAAATACATATTTGAAAGGTGAACCGAGGTAAAGCACAAGTTAAATGTTGGTAGGGTTGATCCCTAAATATATTTCTTTTCATCGAAACAATATTACTTTAACTATTTTTTAAAAAAAATTAATGGGTTAAAGGTCGTGTTTTGACCGAGTCAGCAAGTCAATTTGAGTTTTTGACTACATCAACCAAGTTTCTTTTTTTTCTCAACCCAGATTTGTTCATGCTTCAGATTGCTAGATCCCAAATCAACCTATCAAGCTAATCCAAGTCTCACAACATTGATTTAACATGGCAACACTCTTTTTATCTAGAAGAAATTATAAGAATCTCCTTATAAAATCTTCTTTATTAAAAGACCGTTAAAATATTTTCTGTGTCTATAAAATTTCAATACCATATTTTTATATCAAAGAAATCTAGAATCTAAATCTCACTTAACACCATCCATCCATTTGACCATTTTTTATATTATTTTTTTACTTTATTATTTGATAGATTAAGAAAATCATTGATTTGGATAGAAATTATTTCGCAAAATTTTAAATTCAGTATTATTTATTTAATCATATTTATCTTTATAATATTCATATTATATTACAATTATATTATAAACACACACACAATATATATATATATATATATATATAATTAATTAATAATTTTCTTTTTAGACCATATATATATTTGATTTTATAAAATTTAATTGTGTACAATGTAATATAATCTTATAAATAATTAATCTTGTAAAATATTTTTTTTATTTGTAGAACTTTAAAATAAAATTTTTCATTTAAAAAAAATGAAAAAATGGAAGCTAGATATTTGGATTTTTTTTGTATGAATATCTTATTTTGATAAGTTCTTTTTTCGATAAAATATTTTTTTTATTTACGTAATTACACCTTTACTAAACAACAGTGGCTTCGCTTCTCCCTCCCAATCTAACTCACAAACAACCAACAATCCCATTTTCACTCAGATCTCTCCCTTTTCTCTTTGTTTTTATTGAAAGAAAAAAAAATGGCCTCTATTACTAGAGCTTCAATGTTGCAAGAAGATCGAATTATGGTCAAGGTTGTCAAAAATATATTTTTGACACAACACGAAAAATACAAAATAAACTCGGATCGTAAAATTATAAGGATTTTTTTTTCATACATAGTTCAAGCACTTTAAAATACATGGTTCAAATAAAAATTCATACATGATTTAAGTAACTTTTCATTAACTAACAATTAACAAACTTAAAACAAACAATCTGCTGGTGTGTCATATAAACTAAAACTAACTTCATTGCCTTCATCTTACTCATTATTCCTCAGATATTCATCAATATCATTATCATCAAGAGGATTATTAGTATCACTACTAATACCAACACCAATATTATGAATGTTAGTGCTACTACTAGTACCAACACTAATATTATCAATGTTATTTAACTCAAAACTCCTTGAATTCTCAAATTGTTATCAATTTGAATCTCCAAATCATCTTCAATACCATGACTCTCTATTTCAGCATCATTAGGAATTTCTTCTTCATCACTTTCATCTTCTTTACCATTTTTTCTTCATGTTGCACTGTCAATAGCACCAAGCAAATCAAAGTTTGAATGTTTTTCTCCCTTAGTTATCCAATCATCATCAGATGAAAAATCATCTACTACACCAAAATCATCAGCTTGCTTTTTAACTTGGTTATCATTCAATTTCATATTGTACATTACAAATACCAAGTCATTCATTTTTTTCTGGTGCAAACGATTTTTTCGTTTTGTATGAACCTAAATAAACAATTCAAATTTATAAGATTTTTATTAAATATTTCAACATTTAAAATAAAAAAAATCACTATTTCAAATGCACTCCAGTTACGCTCACATCCAGATGAAATACAAGTCAAACTTAGAACTCAATTGCAAACCTTTGTAATTCTGGACATTCATCCCCATAAGAATCCCATCATTGAGCCGGAGTTTTTTTTTTTTTAATCTCTTGTTGTCTTGGCAGCCTCAATGCCAAACAACCTTTTTGCATCCTTGATTGATTCAAGTTGTAAGTCAATTTTGCACATTTTAATTGCATTAGACACCATCCTTTCTAAGCATTGATATAATTCAATTTTAACCTTAAAATTGAGATTATAATGATAATAAGGATTCAAATAATACGCTGCTGCATGTAAATGTATGTGAAGTTGAAGTTCTCATCTTGCATCAACAATATTCCATATAGGTATATAACTATAAAAAAAACAATAAAAATATCATTACAATCTAGGAATATCTCAATTGAAAGTATCTCTAAAGACATTCATATTAATAGATGAAAACATTTGAAATAAACAATTAGCAAGATAGATACCTTTTTTTTCATAGAACCAAAATTCACTTGTATCTTCTCTTTTGCTTCATCTATTGCTTTATATATAAAACTCATAGCTGATTTCTCATTTGAATCAACTAATTGAAGAACTTTAATTAGAGGATATGCTGTCTTAATACATATAGTGACATCATGCTAAAAACTGTTATCCAAAACACAATTTTGAATTTGTTTCCCTTCTTCTATTCTTGCAAACCTACATGAACTCCACTGTTTGGAAGTAAACATAGTCATCAACTGTATTTTATGATCATTTAAACATCCTAGAGTCAAATATGCAGTAGCAAACTGAGTGGCAGCATGCCTAATCAAATCCCTTCCTTTTGTAAAGTGCCTTAGCATGTAAATAAGAATAGTTCTTAAATAAATATATGAGGTGATTCTCCTCCCCTTAGCAATAGTTACTTGATGAACCTCTAACTTCTTCTCAAAATCTTCCAATATTAAGTCAATGCAACGGGCAACACATTGTGTCCAAAACAAACTTTTTCATTTTTCCATCAATAATTGTCATGTTGCCTTATAATTTGCAGCATTATCGATGACTACCTGGACAACATTTTCCTTCCTAATCCTCTCTACAATGACATCTAACATCTCAAATACCTTATCAGCAGTTTTGGACATATTAGAAGTATCCACCGATGACAAAAAAAATGTCCCTTTAGGACTATTAACCAAAAAGTTACAAATACAACGTCTTTTTTTATCTGTCTATCCATTAAACATTATTGAACAACCTGTTTTTTTTTTCATTCTAGTTTGTACTCCTTAAGTAATTTCATTGTTTGATCCACTTCTTGCTTCAAATACTTCTCTCTAATATCATGGTAAGATAGAGGCTTGAAACCTAGCCCATGCTTTGCAACCAATTCAAGTGCCTTAAGAAACTCAGGGTTTTTTACACAATTAAATGGAATTGCACTAGTGTAGAAAAACCTTACAATTTTTCGACATGCTTCTTCTCTAATATGCTTTTTTAGCAATTAATTTAGGGTTGTTTGTGTAGTTCCACTCCCACTAATTGCTCTCTTTCCTTTTTTCTTGGAGCTAATTTCTTTTATTTCATCATCATCATATTTCCACTTCCACTATATTGATGAACCTTTCTTTTCTTTTCTTTTCAGTTGCTTCTAGATTTTTCACCGAAACACTCAAAATCATCTACTTAACATTTTCTGGTACTTGCTGACATGGCTCAACATCCTGATGAGTGCAAGCTAAATGCTGTTTGAAACGAAAAATACCCCCACTGATAACTTTTTGACAATACTTGTACTGAACTTTTCTACAATTCTTATCAATATTTATATTATGTTGCCATCCCACATCAAGCCTATTACCAGAAGAATTTTTTCTAGATGCCATGAGTTCAACAATTCAAGAATCAACTCAAATTAGCCCTGCAATCAATCCAAACATTTTATTATAGTAATTAAATTCTTGTTAAAAAAGTACCATAATACATGACCAGTAATATAAATCAATAGTGACAATAAAATTATCCAAGATTGTTCTTTATGATTCATGCAGCCAATATTATCCAAAACCTTATCAGCAGTTCGAAGACAATTATAAAAATTATAGTGACAACTGAGAAGACTATAATCATGACCACCAATATAAATCCCCTAAGTAGAGTGCATCTAGACTATAATCATGTTGCACCATCGAAATCTGGGCAAGAAAAAGAAGATATCCTCTCCAGTCAATAAGCTCAACTATAAACAAATATAATTTAACACTCAGACTATAGTTTAAGCAGTAAACTATCCACAAAGCCAATTAGCCATAAACTGCAAATCCAGTTCCATCAATCACAACTTATTCACAGAGTAGAACCATATTGATGAAGAGGAAGGGTGTAAAGTTCACAACCCACATATCAGCCCATAGCAAAAAATAAAAAATAAAACCCATAAAACCCTTCAAATTTCTTCTTGATTTGAATAATTTCATGTTGCATACATTTTTTCTTATCACAGTCTACTTCTGGTCTATCAAAATCTAAACTTTCATCACCTTTTAATCATTAGCAAACCAAACCGATATTAAGCACAATAATTTATCAAGAAATTAATTAAATTTAGTTCAACTAATCAGCATATAACAATAAAGAAGTCACATCTTTTTCCAAAACTTTCTTAACAACCAAACAAAATGACATTATAAATGGAACAACTTACGGTGTAGAATGTAGAGGAAGCCGTTGATGATGAAAAAAACCATTGTTGATGAAGGCTGAAGAGTAAGTCGTTGTTGAAGACTAAAAAGGAGAGCGTTGTTAATGAAGAGTGAACAGTTTGAAGACTGAAGAGCGCTGCCATTATTGATGAAGAGGAAGCCGTGAGCCATGATGATGGGGAAGAGGAAGCCGTGAGTTGTTACCCAGAGAGCATTGTCGCTATTGATGAAGAGGAAGAGGAAGAAGAAGTCGTGAGGCGTGAGGCCGTGAGTTGTTAATAGAGAAAGAGATTAGATTTAAGGATTTAGAATTTTAGGGATTTAGATTTTTTTTGTTCTCTGTGTGTGTGTGTGTGTGAGAGAGAGAGAGAGAGAGAGAGAGCAGCTGAAAGAATGCGCAATAGCCAATGGCTCAATAGCCGCTGGACAACTGGAGCCTGGAGGCAAGGGTTACAACAGTATATGTTTTCTGATGAAATTGTTAAAACGGTCCTGAAATCGTGTTTTTAACGCGATTTCACCCGATTTTAATGATTTCATCCATTTTCGAGTTTTTTGAACGATTTTACACGTTAAGATATATTGACTAGTAAAATCATACGAAATTATGAATCAAATCGTGATTTTAACAACCTTGATTCTGGATTGATTTCATATTTAAAAAGCAAAGATGACCATTGTAATTTCAAACCTTCATTTATGTATCATTTTTTTTATATTCCATCTTGTTTCCAACACAGCATTTTAGTTATAGATAAGTATAACTTCCTTCTTTCCTAAAGCCATATGTGGCTACTTCCTTGGTGCCAGGAATTCCTAGTTTGTAGGAGCCTTCTTGTACTATGCTATTAATATAATAGAATGCACCTAAGGAAGCTAAGAAAAATGTTAACAAATCTTGAATGAATTACAATGGAGGTTCGAGTGAATCATCCATGTTCTATCAATTATCCTTTTCTTTATTTTTCATTGCAATCTTTCTTTAATTAATTTGCTAGAAACCTTTTCTTGCTGGATAGCTTAATAGTTGGTTCTCTGCAAAGTAGTCTTGTATCAAGTGCTCAAGGTTTAGGTGAATCATCTTTGTTCAATCCATTGTCCTTTTCTTTATTTTTCATTGCAATCTTTTTAATTAATTTGCAAGAAACCTTTTCTTATTGAATAACTTAGTAGTTGGTTCTCTATAAATGAATCTTGTATCAAGTGGTATCAGAGCTCTAGACCTTAGGATTCGAGCTATGACGCTTGAAACTCGATCATAAGATCTTAAAAGGATTTAAAACTCTCTAAATGCTGCAAATAAAGAGCAAACTCAAAAGTATGAACATGTTATAAAGCTACTGGAAACTTATGGTCGAAAGCCAGAAAATAACATCTCTAACCACAAAGCTAGATTTAAGGTCTCTTTTATCAACAAGGCTATAGAAGTTACATTTATCCGTTGATGAATCCAGCCCCACCAAAGGTCAACAATCTTCCTACAATGAAGATTCTAACCAAAAGACTTGCTCCTCCTTAGATGGAAAACTTCACTCTTTCAAGGTATATAAACCTAGATATGATTTTTCAATTTTTGACAGAGATGATGTTTATAAATGGCTTTACAAATGCAATCACTATTTTGAGATAAAAGAAGTTGATGATTGTGAAAAACTTAAATTAGCATCATATTACATAGATAGGATGAACTTTTATTGGAACCGAAACTTTATGGAGAGTATGGGAAATCAAGAAGTGAGCTCGGTTAAGTATATCGAAGCTTTGTGTAGTAGATTTAGAGGTCAATAGGATCCATTAGAGGAATTTAAATATCTCAAATTGGTATTTTCAATGCATACATTCAAGACTTTGACATCCTTTGAAATAAAGCAAAAATAAATGAGAAATAAGCTCTAATGTTCTTTGTTGGAATATCAGAAGGATAAAAATATAGTGAAAATATTTGAATCCAATATCTTGAAACAAGCTTATAACCTAGCAAGATTACAATAAAATATAACCTCACTTATAAAATATCCCTTCACAGATCCCCTAAACAATCACCTCAGACTATAACCCAAACCAATTCATCTCTCTCACAAGATCATTATAAGAGTTCACCTACCCTGACCATGCACTCTCCTAAGCCAATACAACCTAACATATCCACGAACCCAGATTATCACTTCACCAGTAAAACACACATTAGACCAACCAAATCTATGAATAATAAAAAACTAAAAGAGAGAAGAGCTAAAGGGTTATGTCTTCTGTGTGATGAACGATTTGTACCTGGTCATAGGTGTAAAAACAAAATGTTATATTCCCTATACCTCATTGATGATAAGAAAGATATAAAAGATGAAGAAATTAAAGAAGTGAAAGTTATAACAGACAATGTTACTCCTCATATATCTAGTTAGGTTACAAACTATCATGTCTGAAAAGTTTAACAGCTTAATGAACCAACCCCATCAAGTAGCAGAGATTAAGTTATGTAGTTTGAGAATAATAGGGAAGGATGATAATGTTTCTTATTCCATGAATCCAACTCTTTCTCTTAATAGAAAGGCAATTCTATTTTGAAGACACCGTTGGACTTTTACAAAAAAATGTTTCAAGAACCATTCTATTCGTCTCAAGAAAGGCACTCAGCCTATCAACCTGAGGCCTTATCATTACTCTAGTGTCCAGAAGGATGTAGTAGAAAGAATGGTCATTGAAATGTTGGATTCATGTATTATTCAACACAACACAAGTCCTTTTGCTTCATTTGTGGTATTAGTTAAAAAGAAAGATTCTTAGAGACTTTGCGTGAATTATAGAGATCTTAATAAACTCACTATTAAGGATAAGTTTCATATTCCAATAGTTGAGGTACTATTAGAAGAACTAGTGGAATTATTATATCCTTTAAGATTGATCTAAGGTCAAGATACCATCAGATCAAAATGATTTATAAGGATGTGTATAAAATTACTTTTAAGACCCACAATAATCATTATAAATTTTTGGTCATGCCATTTGGCCTTATCAATGCCCTTGTCATATTTTAGAGTCTCATGAATGACATGTTCAAGGTACACCTTAGGAAGTGCATTCTAGTCTTCTTCGATGACATTCTAATCTACAACAATTCTATGACTAACCACTATAAGCATCTTAAGTTGGTATTTGAGCTACTCAAGTCTCACCAATTACTTGCTAAGAAAAGAAAATATGTTTTTGGGAGTCACCAAGTAGAGTGCCTAAGCCATATTATTTATGGGATAGAGGTGGATAGTGACCCTTAGAAAATCCAAACAATTATGGATTGGCCTACACTTTAGAACCTAGAGCAGTTGAGAGGGTTCTTAGGCCTCACATGTTACTATAGAAAGTTTTTGAAGAATAATGGATCCATATACAAACCCCTCACCAACCTATTGAAGAAATATACCTTCAGCTAGTCTAATGAAGCTACCCAAGCTTTTAATTATCTCAAATCAACTATGATCAACCCTCAAGTGTTGGCTTTATGTAACCTACGTAAGCTATTCATTGTAAAAACTGATGCTTTTAGATAGGGAATATAGGTAATATTAATGTAGGAAGGCTATCCAATAGCTTACATCAATAAGCTTTTGGGACCTAGGCAACAAAGTTTAAGGGAAATGATGGTAATTTTGCATGTTGTAACTAAATAGAAGCATTATCTATGGGGGAGGCATTTCAAAATACATACAGACCATGTCAACCTCAAATACTTAATGGATCAAAAGGTATCTACTCTTCAACACCTATGACTAGCCAAATTACTAGCTTTTTACTACAAAATTGAATATAGAAGAGGAAAGGAGAACATTATAGCTAATGCCCCATCAAGGGTTTATAGTAGAAAGGTTTATACATTGATAGTGTCAACTGTTTCTAGTAATGTTATGGAGGAAATTCAAAAATCTTAAGAGAAGGATACATCTATACAAGCTATCATCTAGGATTTGAATAAGGATCCAACCACTTACCCTTACTACAGATGGGTGAATAATCACTTGAGTAGGAAAGGTAAAATAATGGTGGGAAATGACCCTACCTTATAGAACAAAATCATCGCTATGTATCGTAACTCAACTATAGGAGGAGGGTATTCTAGAGCCACAGTGAAAGCAAAAAGGATGGGCAATATATACTATTTGAAGAGACAATAAGGGCAAGTGAGGTAGTTTGTGAGGGAATGTTTAGTATGTTAGAGGAACAAAATTGAAAATGTGTTTACTCCTATTTTACTTCAACCTCTACCAATATCATATGCCTCCTTCACTGACATTAGCATGGATTTCATTGAGGGATTGCCAAAATCAGATGGTAAAGAGGTGATTTATATGGTGGTTGATCGATTCAACAAGTATGCCTATTTATTGGCACTAAGTCTTCCTTATTTTGCTATAATAGTAGTTAAAATATTCCTAGACAATGTCTACAAACTCTATGGGTCCCTAATAACCATTGTGATTGATTAAGATCTTGTGTTTCCAAGTCATTTTTGGAAGGAACTGTTTGTCAATTAAGGTGTGAATCTACGCTACTTAATAGTCTATCACCCTCAAACCGATGGGCAAACATAAATATCTAGAACAATACCTACGTTGTATGACAAGAGACAACCCCAACCAATGGTCTAAATGGTTAGCATTAACATAGTGGTGGTACAATACTAACTACTATACATCAACTAGAGCTACTCCCTATGAAGTCCTATACAAATTGAAACCTTCAATCCACATTCCATATCTTTCAAGAGATTGTGCTCTAGAAGCAATAGATGATTTTTTAACCGAAAGAGAGGACATGCTTAGGGTAATCAAGGATAAATTATACATGACACAAAACAAGATGTCTCAATTAGCAAACAAGAAATGCAGTGATAGAGAGTTCAAGGTTGATGACTACTTGTACACTAAACTTCAGCCATATAAACAAAAATCGATTGCTTAAAGACAATATCATAAACTAGCAACAAAATACTATAGGCCTTACCAAGTAATAGAGAAAATTAGGACAATAACTTATAAATTAGATCTACCATCTATTGTTGCCATCCATCCTATCTTCCACATCTCCCAACTAAAGCAACATGTAGGTCATAACATCATACAAGCTACCTTGCCCATTTCTATCAATGACAATGATTAAGTTCTCCTGCCCCAAGCTATAATTGACAGAAGAATGACAAAATAAGGAATCAAACAACAACCTAGATATTGGCTCATTAGAAAGGTTTTTCACCTGTAGAGGCAACATGAGAGTTCCTGGATGAATTTTCTCTTAGGTTTCCCCAATTCTCCCTTGAGGATAAGAAAGCTTTGATGGAAGGGGATTGTTGCAAGAGGATTGAATTCTAGATTGATTTCATATTTAAAAAAATAAAGATGATTGTTGAACTATCAAACCTTCCTTTACAGGGCATTTCATTAATATTCCATCTTGTTTCCAACGTAGCATTTTTATTATAGTTAAGTTTAACTTCTTTCTTTTCTAAAGCCACATGTGGCTTTATTCTTGGTGCCAATAATTCTTAATTTGTAAAAGCCTTTTTGTACTGTGCTATTAATGTAACATAATGCATCTAAGGAAGCTAAGAAAAATGTTAACAAACTTTGAATGAATTATAATAGAGGTTCGGGTGAATCATCTATGTTTTATCCATTGTATTTTTCTCTAATTTTCATTGCAGTCTTTTTTTAATAAATTTGCTAGAAACTTTTTCCTACTAGATAGCTTAGTAGTTGGTTCTCTACAAATCAGTCTTGTATCATTGAATCTCAATGCCCTCTTTTAAGATGTCATAAGTAATTATTTTTTAACAATCTTTAAGTCCCATGTCTTTATCTATGTTTTATCCATTATTTCTTGGTTTTTTCTGATACAGTTATGCTCATTTCCTTATTTTTATTTTCAATCAGCAAAATAGCAAGAGGATCTCTAGCTTGAATTTAGTTTCACCTTCCATTAATGGGAAAAACTTCCTTTTTTTTAGATTGCAAAGAGGTGGTGGACCTGGATTATGAATTATTTGCACGGTGTGGGATTTATAGCCATCATATTCATACTGCATGTCATAACCCATTTTTGGGGTACTCCTCAAATTCATTTTTCTCTTCAAAAAAAAGAAAAAAAAACACAAAACAATGTCGTTTTGAACGGCACTGTGCTCCTTCTTCCTCTGGATGTGCAGCAGGGGAAGAGGAGATTTTCTCCCCTACAACGCCCCTTTCTCTCTCTCTCCTAAAGACCCAAAACCGACACAACCCACACCTATTTACCTACCAAAGATGAAAAAGCAAAGGAGGCAAGCTCTGTGGCGGCCCCTAGAACGGCTGCCTAATGGTCGCCCAACCTCCCTACCCATTCGGCGCGATTGGATTGGGTAGGGGTGGTTCTCTCCCCTGGCCTCCTATAAATACAGGAGAGGGACAAACAAAAAAATAAAGGGGGGGCGAGAATTGTTTGAGTTACATGAGAAGGAAAACAAATAGAGGGTGAAATAGAGGAAAAGAAAAGAGAAAAGAACAGAAAACAGAAAACAGAAAACAGAAAACAGAAACAAAAAAAAAACAGACGAAAAACAGAGTGAAGGTTGAGAAAAAAACAGAGGGAATCGAAGAACATTTTCAAAGTTGAAAAAAAACAGAGAAGGACGTTTATTTGAGAACTAGAGGAGCTGAAAACAAAGAAGAACAGAGAAGGGAAGATTTGAGTAGAGGAAAAGAACATAAAAACAAAAAAATAGCGGAAAGGAGAAGAACAATAACCTCCCTCTCTTTTGGTCTATTTCACCGCCGCCTGGAACCAACACCTAATCGTCTCCACAACCACCGGCAGCATCGCTAGCAACCGTAGGTTAGCCCTCCTTCCCGTCCCTTTCTTCTTCATTCCCTAGCCGCTTCATTGTTCTGTGTGAACAGTGGAGAGCTGCTCCACTGTTCATTGGGTCGAACAGCACCGGCCCAGACCAAAATGCATTAGGTCGGGTCCGGCCCAGCAAAAAAAAAATTTCCAAAAATCTTTTGAAAAAAAATGTGATTTTTCGCGTATTTTTCTATCAATTTTGTGTAATATTGGTTTATATTTTTATACCGTAAAGATACAAATCTGATATTAAAATATTTAGTTTTCTCCGAAATGTTAAAACAAAAAAAATTAAAAAAAATCTTGTTTTCATGCATACGGCCAAGCCTCTCAAAGAAAAAAAATTATATCATATTTTCATTATATAAAAAAAATTTAAAAACATGTTTTAGCATGCATTTTGGCTTTAATAACCAATTTATTAAAGTCACAAGAACTTGGCCAATATTTCAAAAAATTCAAAAAAATATTTTTTTGTTTTCTTTTAATATTAAGGATTACGAACTTACACGTAAGACGTATTTCTAATATTAAAAATATAGTTCTTTTATGTATAGACTTTAGAGCGGTTAGGTTTTACCTAGTAAGATAAGAATCTTCTTACCGAGGATAACTTTTCTTTAACCGTAGATGGACCAACAATTGAAAATACAAACAAGACCTTAGATTTTTATCAAACAATTAAACAATGAGCTTACCTTAGGTAGGGCGTATTTGGGGTGCTAATACCTTTCCTTTAAGCAACTAATCCCCGTACCCGATCTCTGAGACCAGTTAAGATTCCTAGTGACCAAAATACTAGGTAACGACTCTCATTTTCTTTCCTACTGATAAGAGATAAGAATTCTTTATCTCTCCATATTTGCTAGATATACACTATACTTATATGAGAGTGGAATATCGTCACGACGTCCGCACACGTGCAACACTGCATTTAATATTCTAGTCTCGGACTTTGTTCTTGAATCTGCATTAACAATCAACTAACCTTGGTTCTCGCGCTTCGTTGTGAGACAGGATTATTTTTTTGTACAAAAAATGGTGTTTAGGTATTGAAATGGGGTTAAAAAATGACATAAAAAAACAACCATGACAAATTTGTAACAATGTTAATAAGGGTTAAATCAACACGAGATAACAAATGTTTAATTATTACTATTACTATTACTATTATTATTACTATCATCATTATCATCACCATCAATAATATTATTATTTTCATTTTCATTTTTATTTCTATCACCATATTATTATTAGTATTATTATTATCATTATCATCATCATCATCATCATCATCACCATCATCATCATCATTACTAGCACTATTATTATAATTATTATTATTGTTACTACCACTACCACTATCATTACAATCACAACTATTGTTATTATGATTATCATCAATACTTTAATTTTTATTGTTATCATCATCAATAATATTATTATTTTTGTTACTATTTTTATTTTTATCACCACTATTGTTATTGTTGTTGTTATTTTCATAACTAACATTACTACTACTACTACTACTGTTGTTGTTGCTGCTGTTGTTATTATTATTATTATTATTATTATTGAAAAAAATAAAAACCATGAACTTGATTTGAAGGTCATAATTAAAAACTTTGACAAAAAATCAAGGAAAATAATAAGAAATCAAAAGAAAGGGATCAAACTGATATCACCATAATTATCATTGAAAAAACCAAAATCAAAAGGTTGATTTGAAAGATAAAATTGAAAGCCATAAAAACTTTGTAAAAAGAGCAAAGGGGTAAAAATTCAAAATTAAAAGCATGAGGACCGAATAAAAAATCATTATATATACAAATTAGAAACGAAGTGTTAAATTGAAAACATATAAAACTTTAACAAAAGGAAAAATGACAAAAATATACAAATCAAAAGTAAAAGGAATAAATCTAAAATTCGAATAACACCAAGGACCATAATATATTTTTCGGGGAAGGAGAGAGAAATGAAGGGTCCCCAGTGATAAACCAGGAATATTTAGACTACACAAGTCGCCTAGGATGGAAGATAAGAAGGTGGGAATCGAAGTATACGGCAAATCCCATTTTTTATCACTAAAAGACGTCGCACGCGCTGCGCCAAAGACGAGACATCTCCTACTCTCTGGCGCGCCATCAACCTTTTCTAATTAGAAATATTATTTTAATGGTAAATTACTGCATTACCCTCATGCAAACCAATAATTAAAAAAAAAAAACTAGATCTAAAAGACTCTAATACCTCTAGCCACAATGCATTAAATTTCTTGGATCCAATGGTTCATTTTCAATTCAACTATATATATATATATAAAAATGAAAAATACCAATATACCCCTACCCAATACAATTATTTATTTTTTACTCCTAGGGATATTTTTTTATTTTATTGTTCATAAAATAATACATAGACAAAAATACCCTTACACAAATCAATAATAACAAATGATCCATGTGAAAATATCAAAATACCTAACGAGGATCAGCCCAACACCAATCTTAATCACGCTAGAGATCCATTGGCAGTGCCAATCAGATCAATTACAAGAGTTAAAGCAAAGAAACTTAACGAGATATTGAATGAGATTGTTCAAAATATATAGGTCAAGATGGGACTAAAGGAGCTTGAGGCGCCAAATGAGCATGAATGACAACCTCTAATTCATCTAATCTAAATCCAAGAAGAGCTCTATTCAAGTCTTAACGGGGGTTGATGTGTTCGGCCCAAAAGTCAACCTTATTTAGGCTTATTTTTTCTAATGTTACAAGGATTAAAAATTAATAATTATTCTTCTATTTTTATGCAAGGTAATTCGGCAAGATCTGATCCTTAATGTAAGAGGATTCTTATCATTAAAAAAAAAAAACGTTTCCTAGTCCATTAAGAAAACTAATGGGCGGCAGATTTGTTTTCTAAACTAGGAAGGATTATTTAATGATTCTCGTAATCTAGAAAGGAAATTAATTAATTCAACAACTAAGGAGTAAAGAATCATTAGTTTTATCCAAGAAAAATAAGGAAACCAAGCTCAACAAAAAAAAGCTAAAGGGGCAACAAAAGTTACCAAATCAAAATGGACTTTTCTAATCTATTTGGAGTTCCTAAAATTAGCAACTCTTTCTAACCATGAAAGGAATGCTTATACAACTATAACACCTTATAAACTAGGGATATAATATCCTTTATTTTCTTGTTCTTCATCTATCAGAGTCATGCCTAGTTTGATGGACACTTGGGATTTTTTGCTTTCTTTTTAGTTAAGATTAGATTGTTGAAGTTTAATTGGGTTTGATGATGTTTTTCATCTTTATATTATTAAGATTATGACATATTAAGGGATGTTTGAAAATGTGGTAACAATTATGTTTTCAAAATGCTTTTCACTCAAAAATACGTTAAAATAATGTTTTTTCTATTTTTTAAAAATTATTTTTTATATTAACATATCAAAACAATTCAGAAATTTAAAAAAATAATTTTAAGTAAAAAAAATTAAATTTTTTGAAAAAAACCATCTGGAATGCAATCCCAAACTAACCATAAACCTTACACTTGTCAATCACAAGAATTTCATATTTTTGTTGTGTTCTGGAAAAGAAGGTTTAAGATTTTCACTTGTTTTCATTCTAGAGATAAAATATAAAATTGGATTGTCTTCTCCGGGAACCAAATACATTAATTTCTGTCATGCGCATGTCTCTTTTATCTTATACTCCTAACCAAACTCTATCTTAGAAAGAATGTAACTCCCTTCATCTTTAGGTTGCACAAGAAGCTCCTGGATACCTACTATTTTCTGAGAGCTGCACCCCTCTTGTTTCTAGCCTTAAACTTTCCGCAGCTGGTTGAGATCAACAACGTTCGCATTGGAACACAGGTGATATCCTTAGCCAAGAACTCAGCTCAACTTTATACAGCTTAGCATTGCCATAACCAAATGTGGAACTCCCTTTTCCAGATCTGAACATATGTTTTGCTTAATTGGTTACTGATCCCAAGCTGTCATGTTGACTTGGTTACACTTGTGTTTTCACTTGAAACACATAGGACAACCTTTTTTTAAAAAAAAGAACAATGATACAATGGAAAGCAGATAAAAGCATTATTAAATTAATCGTGATTAGTTGACATGTGACAGATTTTCGATAAATGATCACCTAATTCATAGTCCTTTTTGTGCTGATCACATGCACATGGAATAGAAATAGTTTGTTCCATATTGATCCGGATCAAAACCATGTGCCAGCAGGAATCCAATTGCTACTCCAGGAGGGGAAGCCTTTGCTGGCAAGAACCGATACTATATGCATCAAAACACTGACATGACGTAATTGCAGAGGCACTAGCTTCTCAAGAGATGCAGATATTAAAGAATGCAACCAGTTCGTGACTTCAGATTGTCTACCTTGAAAAAAATTTGACAGTCTATGGCAATGCATCAACTCATCAGAAGAATAATTAAGGAAAGATGAACATGGAAATACTAGAACTACAAGATCAATTACTCTTTTCAAAAGGTTCGAATCATTTAGCCAGCAAATGACTCACATTTTGAAAATCTAGATTGACCAATATGCTATACACCCCACAGCAATAGCAAAGTTTATCAAGTTTCGTGGCGATGCAGTGGAAGCCGGCAATGCTCCTAGGGGTGAGAAAGCAGAATCAGGCCCTGGTGCCACCACCTCATCTGGATTAGGCGGGCTTGGGGTGGAGGGAATGGTGGGAACCGACGATACGGTTGGGGAAGGTAGCACACCACCAGGAGAAGGCAATAGTGGAGCAATGTCCGGTGACAGTTCTTGGAGAGGAGATAGTGGAGGAGGATTGGTTAGGAATGGTGGTGAAGTAGAGATAAGATAAGGCGAGGTTTTTGAATTTAGCTGAGTGGAAGAAGAAAGCAAAGGAAAGATCATTAAAGGCACAGTGAGTACTATGAAAAAACAAAAGGAGGCCATTCTAATGATCAAGAAATCAATGTCACACTTACTTGGACAGAGTAATAAAATGTGGGGGTAATGAAAGTTTTGTTTGAGAAAAAAAGGGGTGCCAGTTGACAGTATGGGATCTTTTGGTGCCAGTTATGATGGAGGTATTTTAAAGGTATGACTAAGGGCATCAATAGGTGGGGTCCTGTTCCACGTGGCATATGATGAATGGGTGATGATGAGAATTTGCACGTTGGAATGTATGGGGAAGAGACAAAGATTGGTTGAATTTTGTTGTGATATGTTTGTTGGAGTAGATTCCTTGTGTCCCGTGAATTTGGTTTCCCTAATTTTAGGATAATAATAATCCCATTTATCTAACCCAAAGCAACTTTGTGGTATGACAAATAATAGTGTACAAGTGATAAAACGCCTTGCATCTTAGCATACTGGCCAATTGACCTAGATGAAAGTTCTTTATGAAAAGGAACTACTCAGGAACAGGGTAAATTTGGTTGAAGCCAACCACCCAACTTACCAATGATGAATTTTGCCACCACCAGCTATGGCTGCATGTAGTAACTGATCCTATCTATGCAGACAAATCACACACGCATGGTTTCTTGGGACCACCATGCATGATTAGCAGTAGTTAGCACAGACAGCTATGCTCAACCAATGCAAGCGGTCGCAGCTGTCCATAGCAAAGCTTATCAAAGATAACATGGATGAGTAAGGATACGACTTATCTCCAAAGCTTCAAATGGTCCAAGACCGTATCAAGAATCAAATTGAACGTAACAGCATCTGCCGTCAGCATCCAGTTCCCTGAAACTTGCTACAATCTAACGCCACCGTATCTAAGGCTAGAAGCTATAATTTCAAACCTGTCATCCCGAGACTTCATTCAATTATGTTACCATGGAATCAGGTCAATAACCAGCTAACCACAGATAAAAATAATTTGATCACTTAGTGGCAAGCAAACTCAAATGAAATGGTTTTAATGGCTCAGCTTGATTGGTCCCTGTCTATTCACTTAAACAATAACTCATTGTCAATTGAAAAGTACAAGCTTTCAAATTCCAAGCAAGTTCACAAATTTAGGATGTCCATCTCCATCCAGGCCCCAGCATAATTAAAGGAAAGTTGAAGCTTGAGATTAAAATACAGTGATAAAGCAAAAAGGGCTTTCACCGGTGATTGGTGAACCAATGTAAGCGACCGTGTTCAATTTCCAAGTCATTAGAATAATCTAATTTCTTCACACGATGCCCAAGTATGTGCAGTCGTTGCGCAAAAATGATCTAGTTGCTTTTAAGCCGATTCTGAAGGTAAAAAATTACTTGATTACATGTTTATAACAATGATAGAAAGCTTACAAAGATTATATAAAAACAGGCCCGTAAGAGGGCACTATACTAGTAATTTGCATTAAAGACTGAGCTCACCTCAAGACTGAGGGGGCAGGATGACCCTTTATATAGAATTCAGGAAACCTGACTTTCTCGTCCTTTTACAAGCCAACTAACATGCATTATACCTGTGAATAATAGGAAATCAATAGATGTCAGAAATCCTAAACTTTGCGAAACAAACCAAGAAGAGAAAAGAAACCAACAAACAACCTCAAGGACTTCAAATGCAACGAGGCAGGCGCTGCAACTCTGAGGCCGCAAGCAAAGCTGCACTGGCTAAATCAGGGGGGCTTGAATTTTTCAGCTCCAAAAGAATGACTTCAATCCTTGAAATCTCGTTTATGGATATGGATAGTATCATCGCATGTGACAAATATTGCTGACAAGAATAAGCAAGAGCATGTAGTATCCGCTGCAAAACTAAGTGAGGAACACCCTTGCGCGAAGACTCAAGGATTGTACTAACCTTCAGCAGATTAGTTAGAAAACCAGTTGTGGCTTCCCTTGGAGCTGCCTTCAGCAACAACAACACACATTCAGAAGCTATATCTCCAATATTTGCCTCACAGGACCTACTCAACTCCAGCAAAACACCTACATTGCTACCAAAGTCCATTACATCTCTTATGCATTGCTGTTGATCAACTGCAGTGCTTGCCTCAGAAGAATCATTCAGAAGTGCTGGCTCTTTTTTGTAGGCAAGTCCTCTTTTACTGCCAACCGAGCATAGAAGGAATGCCCTACACAGGCCAAGAGTTGGCTCAAGAAAATCTTCCATGTCCTTGGCATACACAAACTCTAAAAGGTTTCCAATCCTCCTAACCACTTTTAATTGAGAAAGCAACTTGGATTCCATTTCAGGAGCTGATGCCAAAGCCAGACACAGCTGAACATTATTGACATTTGCACTTGATAGGTCACCAAGCAAAAACTCAAAGCACTGTGAGACTGTCTTCAGATGTAGAATGTCTGATATTTTTATGTAATTAAACTCAATGAGCATCACAAGGAGCTTCTGCGCATACATGGCAATGGGATCTTCATCTTCAATAAAGGTAGGGTAGAGAGGTAGGAAATGAATAATGGATATGGACTTTAAAGCCTCTGATCTTTGGTCATCTTCCAAAGGTTCATTCAAGAAAATGATCATCACATCAAACAGAATTTTAAGGCACAAAAATCTGGCATCACCATCCTTGTTGCCCTTGTACAGAACAGCTAGACCAGGAAGGATTTCACAAATGAAAATGTTGGGGCTTTCAAGAATGACAAGGCGCTCCTCTGCAACAGATTCAAGAACTCGAAGAAGGGTTATTTGGAAGTCATCTCTGCCCTGGAAATTAAACAAAAAAATGTTTCAGTATTTGAATCATCATTTTGCTCCCTGTGGTGATCAGAAGTGCTCCATCATAAAAGAAATTTAATGTTTATTTACCAAAATAAGAAGATAATTGTGGAAATGTCCACCTAAGAAAGTCTACTCTACTCCATATCCATCTGAGCTACGCACAATCTGTTGGCGCAATTTGTTACCGTATACCTTGTTGTATAATGGATCACTACTTGTCCAAGCATTATATTTTACCAGCCATGCAGTTATCTTTCTTCAACAACTAAACATTTTCCATAGCGAGTTGCAAAACAATAAATTAACTCTAATTTAATCGAGTCAGCCAAAAGAAAAAAGGATTATTATACCCTATATATGGCAGTTGTATTAGGTTGCCACTTGAATAGGCATTTTGCCAACTATGTAATGCCCTAATTTTACTGGGTCAAGCCAACTCGTTCAAGCATTTGTACCTCAGACTTCATAACCGCATTTTAATTATTTACATCTAGACAAGGAAATCTAGCCAAACAATTACTTTGCACTTTATATCCTAAAGTTTTGTTCAATTAAAAGAAAAAATGAAAAATAAACGTAAAAATAAGAAATAAACAAGCAGCAAAAATTTACTCAGCTCCAGCTTCCTACCTGAAATGGTGTCTCCATGACTTTGACTAAATTTGCCAGCTGCTGCATAACTTGATGGCTCACCACCCTCAACTTAAAAGAAGAGCTTCCAAGAAGATGAAGAACAACTGGAAACAAATGAACATTGGTCTTTGGAGCAATTCGATGTGCAATGGCAGAGCTGTGACCATGGCGCCTTACTCCCATCATTTGCTGAATATCTCCTGTTATAATATCAAGTAAACTTGGTATAGTAGATGCCACAGCATGCACAAATGCATCTAGACTTTGTTGGAGATAGATGTCCTTCTCTTTTGCTACCCTATCCACGGCAGATAGTAACCTTGGATTGCAAAAAAAGTGTGGTAGACACCTCCTAGCATTTTTACAAAGATGAGCAATGAAAAGAAGTGTCTTTCCCCTCAAAATGTCACTACCCTGCTCAGTAAGAGACACGAGACTTGGGACCAAATTCTTATCCTCCGCCAAGTTTGAAAGGTGCCGTCCAATATTTGTGAACATATGAATTCCAAGCATAGCCATGTTTAAGAGGTTCAAACTTATTTGCTGCTCACGTGGGCTGCCCTTGACAAGGGTAGTTGCTGTATCCTTGAAAGACAGTTTCTCCATGACTGATTGAATGCTAGGAGGGTTAAATCTTGTCAGGCGAACTAAACATGAACCTGCAGTAAGCCTGATGCTCTCCTGTTTCCCTACAGCTCTATATATATAACAGAGGTTACTAATCACATCCTGGCTAGTGAAGCGAGCTGGCCAGTGTCCCCCTTGACTGCAAATGTTTTCAATTGTCCTCAATGCATAAAGTTGAGCTATATCATCCTCTCCTTTACGTAAAACAGATGACACCAATGAAATCAATGAGTTTGGAACCTGCTTCCAGTAAAAGAACATTATTAAATGAAGAAAATAGCAGAATAAAAGAACGCATAAAAAAAGACATTACACATCAGCAGAACTTCCTATCAGAGCATGACTTTTGAAACTCCGTGAATCATAGAAAAAGGAGTCTCTCCATTACACAGAATCTAACAGATGTGTACAGATGAAAAGATGGGGAAAAAACGAAACTTCATTGAATGGAAAAATGAAGTTTCATGCAATATAGCATGCAAAAAAGAAATTTATGAAAGTAAGGTAGAAAACTAACCTGCCAGCCAAATGTGGATCTGCTGTCCTTTGATGGAGATTCTGGCGGATTGTTATCTTTGCTCTGATCATTCTGGGTGGATATATAAAACAGCAACTCACCTAAAGCAGCCATGGAAAATCTCCGAACTTTTTCCTGATTGTCTCTAAGGCCATCTGTTAGTGAGCCCAGAATTCCAGAATTTGCCAAATCGTCTTCAATAAAAGTTGAATGACGAATTAACAAGCCAATCAATGAAGCAAGTTGAACACGCAAAGCTGGGGTCTTGGAAAGTCGAAGCATTTTAACGAGCATGAGCATTATTGGCCCATTTGTCAGGATATTGGCTGTGTCAGCATTGCTACTCAACATCTCAAGGTATCTAATTACATTCAACTTCTCCCCAGTGCTAGTGTTTCCATTTAAAATGGATGTGATCTTATTGGTGAGTGCATCGAGCTGCTCCCTAGACATCCTTACAAAATCAGATGGTTGCAAGGCCTCGAACGGAAGAGAGGGAATAACATCTGACACTTTATCAGCTTTTCTACTGGGCATTACAGGTCTGACAGATAGATCAGATGGATGCCAAAGGACCTGTGAAAGGTCATGGGATGATTTTGAAGAATCAAACTCAATGGCTGACACTAAACCTTCTTTATTTCTCTGATTCCTGAGCTGAGGACTAGCACTGAGTGGAGTAGAAACCATATCAACATGCTCTGAAGATGAATCCTGATCATTTGTTCTTGATTCATCTGAGGCAGGTGTGTTTACCACAGGAGAGGTTTCCGATTGGGGAATGTTATTGACCACCTCTTCTGCTGTACTGTTTGGGTTATCTAACCCATCAGGTTCATCATGTGTCTCGTCTTCAGCGTTCTCGTTAAAATCAAGCTCCATATCAGTGTTCTCAATTTTGACCTCAGAATCATTCTCGGAGCCATTGGGCAACGGCCTCCTGTAGTTTTCCTTCTCATTCTCCCTCTGTAAATTTGATTTTGCTATCCTTGACAACCTTAAGAGATTAACACACCTAGCAGCATTGGAAGGATCTTTCTGCTTCTCCTCAACCACCCTGCCAGAGGCCTTTGTTTGAGTTTTCCTGCCACTTGGCGTACCTTTAACTGGTGTCTCATGACCTCTTGATCCTAACATAGAATTCTCATCCAGTTTTGGGGTCCCTTTTGCATCTTTTTCACGATGTTTAGGAGGAGTCCTATTTGCTAAAGATCTGTCACCATTACGTTCTGAGAGGCAAGGCTTAGCACAAAGCTCAATCATATTATCAAAAGCCGTTTGAGGAGGTAATGGCACTGGAGAAATTTTAGACATCCAGAAGGCATGTCCACAAAGCTCACTCCACTGGATTCTTTCAGCTGGATCTTTTACCAGAAGAGAACTGATTAAGTTGGCAAAGGGACGGCTTGGAGTGCCGGGGAGGGGTGGTGGCGGATCTGAGAGTATGGATTTCACTAGCTGTGTGAATTCTCTTCCCACAAAAGGAGGCCTCCCTGCATAGCACTCATATAGTACACAGCCTAAAGCCCAAAAGTCAGATGCATATGAATGGACACCTCCATCCTCAAATAGTTCAGGAGCCATATAACAGGGTGTTCCGCGTTTTGCTTGTGGCAACTAAGTAAATACATAAAAACAAAGTTAAGAGTCATAAAAAATTGTAACCAGATAATAAAAGGACAAGCTCCATGTCGTGATGCCATGTCAAATGTTCTGCAAATAGTGTGTTAAATGCTGAGCAGTTAGAACAACCTACCATAGACGAAGGAGTTTTTGTTATATCGCTCAATTTTCTTGCCAATCCAAAATCACATAGCTGCAATGCACAAATGAGCATGAATACCAATCATGTGCTTTGAAAAAACTAGAAAATTACTCAACCATACATAAATAAAAATGCAAAATGCACCTTTGTGTGTCCATTCTCATCTAAGAGGATATTTGATGGTTTTAAATCACAGTAAATGATTCCTTTTGAGTGTAAGAACCTGACAGAAGTGATCATTCTTAAAAAAAAATATTGAAAGTAGACAATTATTACATACATCATATAGAAACAAAATTAATTGCCAATCAGCATTTCTTACTGCAAAGCTCTAACTAAGTCACGGGCAAGATCATGAATTGAGTCTTCAGGCAGCTGACTGTCCTGAAAGTCAATTATAAAGTATCTTAGTGAAATTATCATTCACTAGACGTTGCATATAACAAAATTTGAAATCGTTTAGTTGATTGAACTACATGAAACAGCAACAAATTCATAAGATGGGAATCCAGCATGTTACGCCGAAATTACAAGCCAATATCATTGGCAATTGTGCAACCTAACTTCCATATTTATCACCATAGGTTTAATGCATAAGATACCCAAATGCTTTGTGAGGCCAATGTCTCAGTTTTTTTGTCACCTTGAGTGTCAAATCAAAATTAGAAGAAAATTATATTGATATGCATTCCAAATTCTGTGCAAATTTCACAACATTTCCATTCCTAACAGTAGAAAATTTGTGAAGATAAAACAGGATTCAGTCTAATTGACTATACAAACCTGTTTGTTGCCTAAAGACAAAACAGAACAGAAGGCATAAACACTAGTATATTGACGCCTAGTGTTCTTTTTCTCTTATTTAAGAAAAAAATGAACTCTTCATGGACGTCTCATTTCTAGACTATCCAGATTGTTATACTGGGAAAACACATAATAATACAGCAACCTATGGCAAAGCCTGTAAGAAACTTGTAGTAACATAAACATGAATCATATTCATAATTAAAACAAATTGTGGATAACTGATCTCATTGAACCTTTAACTAATATTCACCTAATAGAAATTATTCAAATTAATTGTACGTGCTTGGTGAAATAAAAAATAAATTTAAAATGACATATGCAATGGTATCAATGCAAGTATTCTTTGTTAAATGTGAGTGTGGTAAGTTTGTACACATTAAATGTGAGTGAAAATATTAGTGTCTTAGGTTAATTATGTGAAATGTGAGTGTGCTAGGATTTAACAAATGTGAGTGTAGTTGGTAAATCAAAATGACATATGCAATGATGTAAATGAAGACTTTATGTTCCTATGAATAGGTGGTGAAGTTGTGAAGAGATGATTGTTGTTTTTGGTGTGTGAAGAGAAGAGTGAAGAAGAGGAAGGAAAGAGTTCTTTTAATAACCTTTTAGAGAAATGAGTTAGAACTTTTGTGAGAGAAAAGAGTTAGTGCTATTGTGTAAGGAATACAAGAGATAGAGATCTTGTTTTCCTTGTCATTCTTCCCATTTGTCTGTAAAAAATTCTTAGAAAGATTTTGAGTTCACAATCCTTTGGTTCAAAGATTTTCAAAGAAAATATATCATTTGAAAGTCAAGTTGTTAAAATCCTGAAAGACTACTTGCAAGAAATTGTTTGCACCAAGTGACAAGCATTTAAATCTTAAGGACAAAAGTTTAATCTTTGACAAGAACATCATATCTTAGAACAAGAATCTTCAACAAGTTAGTGCTTTTGTTATATGTTTGTTAATTTGTCAATCGAAAGGTTTTACCATTATATTAGACTTTGTTTAGTTTATTTTGTGAATATATATATATATATATATATATATATATATATATTAATTTTTAAAGAGAATTTTAGCATGTTGAAAATTTAAGTTATAATTTAATTTTTTTTTAATTTGTTATATTCTCACATATAAATTTAATTTTAATTATATATGTTTTAATCTATAACTTTTTTGTCTATTTTTAGCTTTATGATTTCGTTTATTTTGTTTAATTTTAGAAGTTATTATATATCTTTTTCTTAAAGTTATAGTTTATCTTCTAAAAATTGTTTTTCATATATTTATGTCTTAATATGTGAATTATTGATGGTTTATGCTATTTTGCTTATATGATTATGCTTTTTTTAATTAACATGCTTGAACATTATATAATGATATGATGTATCTTAAAAGGAACTTAAGCTTTTAATGTATTGATTTTATGTTGCATAATTTCATACTTTTGTTTACTTAAGTTGCTTTATTAAAAGTCTTATTTTATATTACGTGCTTATTGTAGAGTCGAAATAGTTATAAATATTATTGGCTATTGTTTATTTTATTTTATTTTTATAGATTACATCATGTCTTCTACTTTTTATACTCAAGACTTAGTTGTGCCAACTAATTTTGCTTCGGTAAGTTCTACTTTGATAGTAAGGATTGCATCATCACATTATGTGGTGCAGTGCATGGTGAGAAACCTGAAAAGTTTAATGGATTGAACTTTAAAAGGTGACAACAAAAAATGTTGTTCTATTTGACCACTTTGAACTTGGCAAAGTTTTTAACTGAAAAAGTACTAAAGTTGTCAGATGATGAATCTGATCCCACTACTATGGTAGCAGTAAATGTTTGGAATCATAATGTTTTATATGTAAAAACTACATCTTCAATAGATTAAACAATACACTATATAATATGTATCTATTAAAAAGTGATGTTCTCAAAATGGTATTATCCACCAAAAAAATCGCACCTTATTCATCTCAACAAAATAGCATTGCGGAATGTAAGAACTGAACTTTACAATAAATTATGAATGTCATGTTGATAAGTTCAGGAGCTCCTCATAACTTGTGGGGGGGGGCAACTTTGACTGTCAATTATGTACTTAACAAAGTACCGCATAATAAGCTAGAGAAAACACCATATGAATTATGGAAAGGTAGAAAATCTTCCTACAAATACCTTAAAGTGTGGGTGTGTCTTACAAAGTTAACAATACTTAATCTCAAACTAGTCAAGATAGGACCTAAAACTGTAGATTGTGTATTTATCGGGTATACTTATAATAGTAGTGCATATCGATTTCTTGTATACAAGTCAAATATTAAGAATATTCATCCTAATATAATTATGGAATCAAGAAATGCTACATTCTTTAAAGATGTGTTTACATTAAAGGAAGCACAAAAAAATCATCCATTTAAGAGAATGATTGTCGTTGGCCCAAACAGTTATCATCAATCTGAAAATGATGTAATAATTCGCCAATTCATTATCTCTCTATGAATCTTTGAGTCTTTTATTATGGTTAAACAATTTTCATTCACAAGAAGGATTGTAAGAAATTTATTTTAACACAAACATGAAACATACTGATAATTAAAACAAATTGTGGATGAATAAGAAATTGATCTCATTGAACCCTTGACTCACATTCACCTAATAGAAATTATTCACCTAATTGTACGTGCATGGTGAAATGGTTAATTGGTAAAATGGAAGGTAAATTCAAAATGACATGTAATGATGTCAATGTAAGTATTCTTTGTTAAATATGAATGTGTTAGGTTAATACACATTAAATGTGAGTGGAAATGTTAGTGTGTTAGGTTAATGATGTGAAATGTGAGAGTGCTAGGATTTAACATATGTGAGTGTGGTTGGTAAATCAAAATGACATGTAATGATGTAAATGAAGACTTTGTGTTCCTATAAATAGGTCGTGAAGTTGTGTTCCTATAAATAGTTCTTGTAATAACCTTTAAGAGAAACGAGTTAGTAATTTTGTGAGAGAAAAGAGTTAGCGCTATTCTGTAAGGAATACAAAGAGGTAAAGATCTTGTTTGCTTTGTCATTCTTCCCCGTTATCTCCATACTAAAATGTAAAAGATTCGGAGAAAGATTTTGAGTTCACAATCTTTTGGTTCATAGATTTGCAAAGGAAAGGCATCATTTAAAAGTTAAGTTGTTGAAATCCTGAGAGACTACTTGCAAGAAATCATTTACACCAAATAACAAGCATTTAAGTCTTAAAGACAAAAAGTTTAATCCTTGACAATAACACCATATCTTTGAACAAGAATCATCAACAAGTGTCTTATAAAATTTATATTAGTTTAAATTTTATATCAAGTTATTTTAACTTGCTATGTTTATATTAGTATGCATGCTAAGAAATTGTTATAATTCAATTTCATATATAAGTACATTACTTTGATTTATATTTATGCATGCTATGTAATTATGATCATGCTTTTGTGTTAAACTAAACAATTGTCTAATCTTTAGTATGTCAAAATCGCAAACAAAGCCTGCCTTTTTTTTTCTGCCTTGTATTTCTAAAAACAATTCACCAATAAAATTATCAGTCATATTATTTTTAATCCTGAGCATGAATGATCAATTCCACAGTTCCCCTTGTGTCTAGCAAAAGAATGAGAAATTCATTAAAGAAAAGCAAGGCATACAGTAAACATTAAACAGTCTCTACCTGTCGCAATAAGGTCATGAGAAATTCATTAAAGAAAAGCAAGGCATACAATAAACATTAAACAGTCTCTACCTGTCGCAATAAGGTCATGAGATCTCCACCAACACAATATTCCAAAACCAACCACAAGTGAGATGGTGTTTCGTACCTAATACATACATCAGGAGGTGTGAAGAAACCGAAAAGGTAAGCTAATGAAACAAAGAAAAGCATGAACTGTATTACTAAGTGACAAATAAATACATTGGATGAAAATAAGAATCTTGAGAGCTATTACCACATGCTAACAAGCCTTACCAAGAGTAAAATTTTAAAACATTTGAATGATCCAAGGAGTGAAGCATCCTAACCTGCAAATAATACCAATAAAAGGGTATGAGTTAATGACATCTATAAGAACTAGCAGCATCGCTTGAATTTTCTAAGACAGTGATAAGTAGGCATAAAATACTCTACAGCCCCTCATTTCCCATGCATAAAATAAAAGTGAGAAAGATTAAATTAAAAAGAAAGAAAGAGAAAAGAAAAATGACTTCTAGCACATTCAACTCAAAATTGAGTGTTCTGAACGATGGGTAATAGCAAAGCCACTCATCCCCACAATTTTTACTAAAAATATATACCCGCTGGCTCATTCCCGTCTAGTTCCCAATACTACAAACATACTTGACATTGACTTCCTTAAACGCACCTGGTACCTAAAATTCACTAGCATCTTTAGTACTTCATTAAGATACAGCAATGACACTAAAAATTGTGTTAAATCAGCTACAAAACCAGACATTTATCAAATTTAAGCGGCTAAATTGTTTTAAATAAGTTACTAAAACAAACATTTCCCAAATCTAATAAACTAAATTGCACTAAATTAATTATTAAAACAGGTATTGCTTCAAATTTAATCAAATAAGCTGCCTTAAATTAGTTGCTAAAACAGGCACTTCATCGAATTAAAAATCACAAACTTAAATTCAACTTTGATCAAAGATCAATTACTCCAAATTCGACCAAAAACAGAAATTAAATAAGCAAACGGAACAAGAACAGCTCTTTATTATCCTTACTTCGTGAAGAACTTTCCTCTTCTGCGACTTGTCGACACTCTTAACAGCGAAATACTCAATCGTCTTCTTCTTTCTACCTTTATACACACTCTACACAATTCAAAACGAAAATCAGAGATTCGAAGAAATTCGCGCATTCTTAAAATAATTGAAACAAGCTACCGGTTTAAGTTTTAAATTACCGAATATTTGCCACGGCCAATAGCTTCATAGATATGGAAATGATTCATGGCGACTGAACTGGATTTCTAGGGTTCCGATTTCGATAAAATGACACTGCTTTTATAAGAGATCGGAGAAAGAGTGGATGAATTTTTAAGGGGGGTTTGGATGCGAGTATTTTTGGAGATTTGTCTTGGGTTATGATTGGAGTGAGTGAGGGTTCCGCTTTAGTGATGGGTCAAAAAACCGAGGACGAGAGCAAGAGAAGAGGGTGCTATGGGCGGGAATATGAATATGTAATTGAAAAATATAAAAGCCGAAAATAAGAGAATGTCGGGTTTATGCGTACGACGCCTTTTCAATTTTTGAATTTGGGTGGTGCTATTATATTTGAACATTGTTTCACGTGACTATCACGTGATCAGAATCATACTTGGAAATTGGAATACCTTAACTTCCATTTTGTGGTTGTATACATGCGGCAACAACATAGACTTTTTAGTATTAAGATATTTTAAACCTTGGTTTTATATAAGTTAAAATAACTTGATTTTTATTTATGAAAACTTGTTTTTTATTTATTTTATCTTTAAAAATCTATTTCACAGTAGTTTTAACTAAAAATATATTTTTTAAAATCTATTTCTTAAAACCACAACTAAAAATATTTTTATTAAATATATTTTTAAAAACTATAATTGCATGAGCTACCAGAATTCTAAACACACACATATAAAGTCCATTTAATAGGTATCATTGTCATGCTTAGAATTTCAATAAAATGATTAAAAAAACCATTCAAATTTACAAGTTATATGACCATGTATTAACAAAAATCAAGAAAAAGTATTTTATTTTTTGTTTGCACTTGTTGGGAGCCTGTTTTCACTGGCTTGTTCTGTACATATGTATTTTTGGCATGCTGGTTTTCCAGCTAATATTGCCTTTTGATCTATAAAATTCTAACATTTGATCAAAAAAAAATCAAGAAAAAATTGCAACTTGCAATAAGATACTCTGGTGAATCAAACTCAATGTATCATTGAGTTAACATTCATAAAATTAGTTTAAACTAGTCAATTGTTCATGTGCATTGTCAACCTAGCCAAAATTAGTTCAAACTTTTTAATAATATTATTAAATTCAGTTAGACTTGTTAAGTTAACATAGTAATTTGTCAACCTGACCTATAAATTGAACTAAATTTCAAAGTAAATCATGTGGGAGTTAACTCAGTATGGCCTAGTGACCTAGCAGGTGCTCTTATGACTCAGTTAACCTAGCTAAAACTCAGTTTGTCCTTTAAAAAAAATGACATCAATTTAATTTTTTTAATAAAAAATAGTGGAACGAAAACCTTTTGAATAGACCCATATCAAATTTGCCAGCTCGTCCAACCCATGACCTAGGTCATAGGTTGGATAGGCTAACACCTAAGTCATGTGCTGGCCATGTTTAATTACATCGCTTTTTGGAATTCATATTTTATGTAATTAAACAATTATAGAAAGAGATATTTGTAAGTAAGGTAATGCATAAAATTATCAAGGATAAATATATTTCTTCAATATAAACTTCATTTCCTTATTAACGCTTCTCTTTATTGTTTTAACAAAAGCATTTTTTTATCGTAAGCATTATTAAAAAAAAATCTATTTTGATCTTGTAAACAAGTTTTAAAAAAATCAAGAAAAAAAATTATTGTGAAGTCGTGGTCACACAAAGTAATTACCCTAGCTTAAATAAACAAGATAGTTTAGAGCAAGTAAGGGGTCGATCCCACAAGGAAGGTTTAGTTCAGATTTTTTTATGTTGTATGAAATGCAATTGGGGGGGATTTTGAGGTTATCTAGGCTATAACAGAATAAAACAATCAAGCTAAATTAAATAAATCAGAAAACCATCAAGAGAACAAACTTTGGTTTCAAATAAACGTTCACCTACGGAAATCAGAACCGATCATTGAAACGATATATCAATTTATATTATGAATATTTATCTCTATTTAACATTGGTTAGTTAACAAATCTGCTAATATAACTAACTCTAACCATCAAATAACCATAGTGTCCGCACTAGTAATTTAATTCAATGGTAGCCTTAAGAACTAGATAAGTTGATTAATCAATAAAACATAATTGTTCGCAGTCCATGTTTGATTTGATCGAATATTTTTTCTAAAATTAATAACATCAATCCGTTATAATTATTAAACTCAATTGATTCACAAGTTTATATACCACAACTTCGGTTTTGATAGCAAACTTAGCAATAGATTGTTTACAATAATAACTTAGAGTCCTCTCTAGCAATTAAAATAAACAATCATAGAAAATATAGGAAAAAAAACATACTCATAATATAAACTAAAAAGAAAAGGTAAAATAAATCTCACAGTTCTTGAAATCCAAAGGTTTCTGTGTCCTTGCAACCAAGAAAAAGAGTTTAGCCTTACATGTCTATTGAACAACTAATCAAAAAGAAAGAAGAATGCATAATTTTGATTTTTATAGGAAAGGGTCTATTTTCTTCTCTTTTTTGGCCACCCCCTTTTCCTTTCTCTCTTTCTTTTTATTTAATAGGAAATCCTAATCCCTTTTTCTACAAAAAAATCCTTTTCTAAGTAAACAATTTACATTGAAGTATTTCAATAACTATTTTCCTAAAAAAGAAGAAATAACCTTGCATAAAATCTTTAAGCTTTGAATTTTGACTTAGAGGAGCTAAATTGCCGAAATAAAGACTTGGATGTGGGTTTGGATGCTTTGAGAAGTACTTTGGACTTGTGTTCTTCACAAAACCTGTATGCTGACAGAATTCATATGTCATCTTAGAAAACTCATATCTCTCTCATATGAGCTCTTTTTCTATTAAACTTTGGTAGGCTAATAGGTCTTTGAGTCAGGAATCCAAAACAATTTATTTGAAATCAAATGGACTTCTCTAGTTCAAGATATTCAAGTCGTAATGCCCAAAGGTCAACACTGGCATAATGTGAGATTTGTCTTTGAATGCTATGATTTCCATGCTCTTTCTCTTTTTATTTTTCTTTCCATATATGTATAGAAAGGTATGGATGTTATCTTTCTAATGCCACTAGAAGCACTTCATTTCGACCTTTAAAGCTTAAGCTCTGCATAAAACATCGATTGGAGGTCAAATCTGTCAATTATCTCAAATTCACTTTTGTTTTAATCTTACATCCAAAAGTGCTTTCAAAACATAAAACAAAGAATATCAAGGCATTTTATATATAAAACATAGGAAAAATACTAGGTAAATATGGGTTAAACTATCAAATAATATGGTTGCATCAAATACCGCCACACTTAGCTCTCACTCGTCCTTGAGAAAGGATAAATAAAATCAAACTTAAACTAAATAAATAGAATAACTACGACTAATCTCTTAATCTTCCATCAATGTCCAAGAGTACATGCATTATAAACAAGAAAACAATCAAGAAGGATAAAGAATATAAATTTTCATGAATTTATTTATATGTGAACTTCAAAACTCAATTAATCGTTGGGATTTAAATGAAATTTATGCCATGCCAAAGTGATAGGTCCTCTTATTGATATACACTCCAACACTCGCGTGTTTAGGGCTTATATGTTTAAATATGTTCTACCATAAGTTTGCTCTTCAATCTTATATCCATTACTAAAATATTACAAGTAATGCATGGATCAAAAGGTCTTACTTTTTTGTTGTAATGGGGCTAAGGTTAAAGTGAGGTAAAAGAAAGGAAAAGAAAAGGCTAAAACCAAATGAAGTAGAGCATTCTAAAAAATATGATTTTTTTGAAACAAGATATCCCATCAAAGTACACAAATTTTCTATCTTTAAGCACCAATAGTTCTTTGGATTTCAAGCTCCATCAACATAAAATTTTAAGAACACAATGGAACACTTTTCTTTTTCACCTATGGCAACTTTGCCTATCCTTTTCATCAAGCATCACCTTTTTTTTTCTTTTTACATAATTTCCAACCATAATCCCACGAGATATCAACAAGTATATGCTATTCTAATCCTTGGCAAGGGGAAAAGAAAAACATATAAAAAGTTAAGCCTTACACTTGGGTAAAGCAAAGAAAAGATAAACAAGCTCAAAAGGGACTCACTAAAGATAATATGCTTTAGGTTGACTTTTTGGCTCAAGTGGATAAAATTCCTAATGCCTTTATCATCTTCATGTACACATGTAATGTGAATGTAATCTCAACAAGATATGAAGCTAGTTCTAGAGATACATATCATCAAAAAAATGCACAACTCAAGAATATAATGTTGAAAGCTCAAAAGCTTGCATTGATACAACACTATAAAGTTAACATGGTATACTTTCAAAGCCAATCCTTAAACTAATTAAACTTTTAAAGCTTGCATACACACTCATTCATTCCATTTATATTTTCATCTATCTCCACTAATTCTTATACATAATACTCATATTCTCATAAACCAATTGGAGTTTAAAAGATAAAACTTAGACTTTTTTTTAGAAATAACAAAGAAAACCAAAATTCTACCCCCATACTTTAAATGCAACATTGTCCTCAATGTTGAAATAAAAGAAAAGGAATATAGGAGAATGACAAAAATAAAGTAAAATGTGAAAATAAAAGATAAGGGAAAAAGAAAGCAAATCTGATTTTTTTTGTTGGGTTGCCTCCCAATAAGCGCTTTTGTTTTATGTCATTGGCTCAACACATCACATGCTCATACTGCATAGATTAGTTCAGCTAACTCCACATATGCGGTGAGTTTTGCTGTCCAACCTTCATGGAAAGTTTTCAATTGATGCCCATTGACTTTGAGCACTTTGTTTGTTTCTATACTTGTACTTTCAACTGCACCATAAGAAAAAACATTAGAAACAACAAATGGTCCAATCCAACGAGAGTGCAACTTTCCAGGAAAAAGTTTCAAACGTGAATGATAAAGAAGGACTTTGTCTCCAACATAAAAATCCTTTCTTGTAATCATTCGGTCATGAAGACTCTTGGTCTTTTCTTTGTAAATCGTTGCATTCTCATAGGTATCATTCTGTATCTCTTCTAACTCTTGTAATTGCAACTTTCTTGTAATCCTAGTAGCATCATAATCTAAGTTACATTGTTTAATAGCCCACAAAACTTTGTATTCAAGCTTCACTGGTAGATAACATGCTTTTCCATATATCATCCCATAAGGTGACATTTCTATAGGTGATTTGTAAGCAATCCAATAAGCCTCAAGTGCATCACCAAATCGCAGACTCCAATCTTTCCAGTTATGTTGCATTGTTTTCTTTAGAATGGACTTGATTTCTCAATTTGAAATTTCATCTTGGCCATTCATTTAAGGATGGTAGGTTGTGGAAGTCCGATGAGTCACATGGTATTTGTGTAATAATACTTTAATTGAATGATTGCAAAAATGAGTGCCACAGTTGCTAATGATAGCTTTGGGGATTCCAAACCTGTTAAATATATGAGTCCTGACAAAATCTAAAACAACCTTAGCATTATTGGTTCGAGTGGCTTTTACCTCAATCCATTTAGACACATAATCAATAGCAAGAAGGATATAAAGATTACCAAAAGAAGAAGGAAATAGACCTATAAAATCAATACCCCAAATGTCAAAAATTTCACTTACAAGAATATTTGTTATAGGCATTTGGTTCTTATGAGTGATATTACCTATTCTTTGGCATTTTTCACATGATTTGCAAAAGTGATATGCATCCTTAAAAATAGAAGGCCAATAGAGACCACTTTCAAGTACCTTGTGGGCCATTCTTTTTGCTTTAAAATGCCTACCACAAGAATGAGAATGACAAAAAATGAGAATGGAATGGAATTCATCTTGTACTACACATCTTCTAACTACTTGATTCTTATAAAATTTTCATAGATAAAGAGTGTCCCAAAACTAATATTTAGCATCAGCTTGTAACTTGTTTTTTGGAATGTAGACAAACCTAGAGGGAATTCTTTGGTGACTAAATAGTTCACCAAATCAGCATACCATGGTCTTGTAGAGGAATGTAACACATACAACTGCTCATTAGGGAATGTCTCTCTTATTATTTCGGCTTGTATATCCTTTGTCCTCAGTCGACTCAAATGATCAGCCATATGGTTTTCGACATCTTTTTTGTCTTTGATCTCAACATCAAATTCTTGTAAAAGCAAGATCTACCTAATCAATCTTGGTTTGGACTCCTTTTTCTTCAAAAGATACCTTAAAGTTGCATGGTCAGTAAAAACAACGATTTTATACCAAGTAAATATGACCTGAATTTTTCTAGAGCAAACACTGTTACAAAAAGTTTGTTTTTAGTTGTATGGTAATTGCATTTTGCTTCGTCCAACATGCAAAAAACATAGGTGATAACATGTAAATTCTTTATTTTCTTTGTCCAAGTACAACCCTTACCGCATAGTCACTAACATTGCACATTATCTCGAAAGGTTCATCCCAATTTGGTGGTTGTATGATAGGGGCAGATGTGACACACCTCTTAAGCTCATTATGCATATTTTTACATGCTTGATCAAACACAAAATCCACTTCTTTAGCTTATAATTTGCACAAAAGTGCTATAATCTTCGAGAAATCTTTGATAAAGCATCGATATAAATCTCCATGGCCAATAAAATAACGAACTTCCCTCATGCATGAGGGGTAAGAAAATGATGAAATAACATCTATTTTAGCTTTATCAACCTCTAATCCACGCGAAGACACAACATGCCCAAGAATTATTCCTTATTCTATCATAAAATAACACTTTTCATAGTTCAAGACAAGTTTAGTTTCAATGCATCTTTTCAAGACTAAAGATAAAATTTCTAAACACTTATCAAAAGAATCACCATACATCGTGAAATAATCCATGAAAACCTCAATTATTCTTTCAATATAGTAAAAAAAATACTCATTATGCATCTTTGAAAAATTATAGGTGCATTACAAAGACCAAAGAGCATTCTCCTGTATGCATATGTACCAAATAGACATGTAAATATATTCTTTTCTTGATCCTCATGATTAATAACAATATGATTATATCCACTATATCCATCAAGAAAGCAATAAAAAGACTTACCTGCTAGACACTCAAGCATTTGGTTTATAAATGGTAATGGGAAGTGATCTTCGCATGTAGAAAGATTAAGCTTTCTATAATCAACACACGTTCTCCAACCACTCGAGATATGAGTAGGAATGAGTTCATCATTTTTTTCTTTACCAACGTGATTCTAGTCTTTTTGGGCACCACATGGATTGACGTCACCCATTTATTGTCTGTGATGGGGTAAATGACTCATGCATCTAATAGTTTCAAAATTTCAGCTTTCACTACCTCTATCATAGGCAGGTTCAACCTCCTTTGTATTTCCATTGTTGGTTTCGCATTGTCCTTTAATAGTATATGATGCATACACATCGAGGGACTAATGCCCTTAATGTCAACTAAAGTCCATCCAATGGTCGTTTTATGATCGCATAACAACTTCACAAGTTTTTCTTCTTACGCACTTGTCAATCCTTTTGCTATGATAGCATGAAGTGTATTATTGTCGCCAATGAATACATACTTCAAATTATCAGGGAAAGGTTTCAATTCTAACTTGAGTGCTTGTAAAATAAATGGCAAAAGCTTTTTATATGAAAGTACTAAACCAACAAAGACATTACCACAGGGGGCTGTTTGTAAAGCCAAGGCTGATTCTTGAATATTTTGGGAAACATATATGTGCCTCTCCATCTCTTTTATCTCGGTAAAATCACAACCATAGCTCAAAGCCACGCTTAATGTGTTCTCGCAATCAAAATAAAAAACTTGTTGCACATACTTATCAACTTGGTCATAGTATATGATAGAATAAACATTGTTGTAAGGATATTTCATTGCATCATGAAAATTGAATTCAATTTTTTCGTCTCCCACTTCCATAGACAAAATATCCTGCCCACAATCAATTTTTGTATTGGCAGTTTTCAAGAATGGTCTTCCAAACAATATAGGAGTGTTGTTGTTTGAGGAATCACAAGACTCACGATCCATATCAAGAATATAAAAGTCGCATAGAATAACCAAACTATCAATTTTCACTAGGACATCTTCTATCACAACAAGTGGATAAACAAAACTAGGATCCACAAGTTGTATTATAATACTAGTTTTAATCAAAGGCTCAAGACTAAGAGAATTATAAACATGTTTAGGCATAACACTAATGGATGCACTTAAATCATATAAGGTCCTTTTAAAACTAGCATTAGCAATAACACATGTGATAGTAAATGCACTTGGGTCTTTTTACTTCAAATGCCGATTCTTTTGAACAACATCAAATACAACTTCACCCATACTTACCATTTCATAGCCTTTTAGCTTGTAAGCTCTCTTAGTAGTACACAACTCCATCAAGAATTTAGTATACTTGAAAATTTGCTTGATAGCATCAATCAAAGGAAACCTAGAAGAACTAAAAGGAAAGGGAGGAATTTTCTTAAAACTGGAATTCATTGAGTTAGGACTTACCTTTGGAGTATTGGTCGTTGTTTTAATTTGTGGAGGAGTAGGGTGTTTCTTCTTTATACCCAGTTCGGTTTCTATCTCCTCTTCTTCCTCCATCTCAATTTGTTTCGACATTTGCTCTTCAAGTTCTTTCCACTTCGCAGCGTGATCACACTAACATTCTCTTTTGGATTCAATGTTTGGGATGGCAATTTTCCATTCATTTGTGCTTCTAATTTCCCTACACTTAAAGCAATTTGTCCCATTTGCTTCTCTAAATTGTGAATACTTGACCTCATTTCCTATTAAAAAGATATGACATTTTGTTGCAAGGTTACTATGTTAGAAGCTAAGGTTTTCATCATCTCACGAAGATCATCACTCGATGACCTCATAACATTGGAATTTATAAATGCAGGGGGGGCTGTCTCGCTTGATAATTCTATTGGTACTGAAATCCATAAGGGTAGAACTATCGACCTTGATTGCCTTGTTGAGGTGAGTTCCCATTGCGTAGGTTCGAATAATCTCTTCATCCGGGATTATACGTGTTAGAAAAGGGATCATACTTACGTTGGGGTTGTCCATTGAATGCTCCATCAACTGCATTAGCTTGTTCAATGTAATCTTCTTACATTATTAGGCACATATCAAAAGCATGTCCTTGTAACGAGCATATGCTACAAACTTTCACCTGTTGTACATTTCCACAAGCCAAAGAATGCACAAGAGAAGTAAGATCATTAACTTTATTCTCAAGGTTAGCAATACTTACCTCATTTACTCGTTTGCTTGGGGAGTCTCCACGCGTGCCAAATTGTTTCGAGTTGGCTGTAATATTTGAGATTAATTGGCGTGCAACCTCAGGTGTTTTATCAACCAATGCCCCTCTATACTTGCCACATCAATGATATTACGGTCAGTAGGCATTAGTCCTTTATAGAAATACTGAATGAGTAGTTGATCGGGTATCTGATGATAAGGGTATTGAATACATAATTGCTCAAATCTTTCCCAATTCTCCAAAAGTGCCTCGGGTGTTTTGTCTATTGTCGTGCAATAGCCATGGTGTTGACGCGAGCTTTCTTTCGTAACCTGCATAAAGTGTTTTCTTTTTCGAGATGTACATGCACTTATCTTTGGTTAGTAGAACGGGTTACAAGCATAAATCGTCAAGAAAACTCAACAGAAATCAACCACATAAGAGATTTAGAGTAGTGCAAATTGAATGAAAATCCTACGCTAGAACACAAAAACTGCCTAGAAACCCTAGAAAATAGCGGAATTTGGCCTCTAGAGGGTGAGGCTAAAGGCTAAAGGCGACTAGTCTTGTTTAGAATGTCATTTTCCTTCAGGAAGCAAAAGGTCGAGGCCTAATTCCTCAAAAAACTTTGTTTTGAATGGTACCTGTACAATACCACCCACAAGCAACATTGTTATTTTTTCAACAAAATAAATAACAATCACACAGCAAATAATAATCACAGCATAAGAATCAACTAAAATTACTTCCCCTACAACGACGCCAAAATTTGTTGCGATGATGCGATCACACAAATTAATTACCCTAACTTCAATAAATAAGATAGTATAGAGCAAACAAAGGGTATATCTTACAAGGAAGGTTTAGTTCAGATTTTTTATGTTGTATGATATCCAATAAGATACTCTAGTGAATCAAACTCAATGTATCATTGAGTTAACATTCATAAAATTAGTTTAAACTAGTCAATTGTTCATGTGCGTTGTTGACCTAGCCAAAATTTGTTCAATTTTTTTTTAACAATGTTATTAAATTCAGCTAGACTTGTTAAGTTAACATAGTAATAGATTGAGCTAAATTTAAAAGTAAATCATATGGGAGTTGACCTAGTATGGCATAGTGATCTGGCGGGTGCTCTTATTTGCCAACGCATGACTTAGGTTTTAACCCATACAAATGCCATGTTTAATTACATCGCTTTTTGGAATTCATATTTTATGTAATTAAACAATTATAGAAAGAGATATTTGTAGGCAAGGTAATGCATAAAATTATCAAGGATAAATATATTTCTTTAATATAAACTTCATTTCCTTATTAACGCTCCTCTTTATTATTTTAACGAAAGCATTTTTTTTATTATAAACATTATTTTTTAAAACAAAACCTATTGTGGTCTTGAAAATAAGTTTTTTTTTAAAAAAAATCATGAAAACATTTGTTGCGATGTCGTGATTGCACAAATTAATTACCCTAGCTCAAATAAACAAGACAGTATAGAGCAAGCAAGGGGTCGATCCCACAATGAAGGTTTGGTTTAGATTTTTTATGCTATACGAAATGTAATTGAGGGGGATTTTGAGGTTATCTAGGCTATAGCTGTAAACACCCAATATATATATATATATATATATATATATATATATATATATATATATAATTGATGACTCAGTTTTCGCTGCCGATTTCTGCATCGGTAGCGACATAATTTTCGCTGTCGATTTCTAAATCGGCAGCGACACAGTTTTTGTTTTTTTTAAATAAAATTAATTAACTTAAAGAGCTGGGAGGGAGGGGTAAAACTGGTTTTAGATAGATCAAAACAAGAATAAGAACACATCTAAACCAACCCCAAACAACCCACCTCATTTAATGGGGAGTATAAATACAAGGAGGAGAGAGAGGATGACCCATCCTCTTCCCAAAGTTGTCTCTGGTAGCTGCATGTCGCTCTTCCCTTCCTCTTTCCCAACAGAAACCTAAACCAAACCAGTAGAGAGTGCCTTGAGAACATGTGAGGGAAAGATGAGACCTTAAGAGAAGATTGGACACCTGCCAAGAGGGAAAGGAAAAGGGGGCTAGAAAACGTGCGAGGAAGAATAAGGAGGAAAACCATCAGGAGAAGAGAAAGAATAGTGTCAAACCTTCCTCAAACTTAGTTAGATTCGAAAGGTATGGGTCATGAAACTCCCTTCCTCTTCTCCTTAAGACCCAAAACCGGAAATGAAGAAGAAGACCCAAAGAAAAATTGACCTAAGACCTAAGCTAACTGTGAAGGAAACTGAAATTAACTAAAAGGCAGAAACAAAATGAGACCAAATTCCGAGAACATCTAACAAAGAAAAATGAATAAAATGGAATCAATAAATTTTGGTAGAGAGCTGGCCTTAACTATAGGGTTGGCCAGCATGCATGTGTGTATGTTATGCTGGAATTATTGAAAGATTATGTGTTGAAATTGATGGTTTCAATGTGTGTGTCCTGCTGGAAATTGTTGAAAGAGTATATGCTGAAATTGATGGTTTCAATGTGTGTGTGTTCTGCAGCGAAATTGTGATTTGCTGCCGAAACTGTGTCGGCTGCAGCGAATTAACATTCATTGTCGAAACAGAGTTGTCTACAATGAAATTGTGATTCGCTGCAGAAGTTGTGTCGTCTGCAGCGACTTAGCATTCACTGCCGAATTGTGTGTTCTGCAGTGAAATTGTGATTCGCTGCCGAAACTGTGTCGTCCGCAGTGAATTGGCATTCACTGCCGAATGGCGTGTTCTGCAGCGAATTTATGATTCGCTTTCAAAACTGAGTGTCTGCAGCGAATTAACATTCGCTGCTGAATTGTGTGTTTTGCAGCGACATTGTGATTCACTGCCGAAATTATCGGTTGCGGCGAATGTTAAGTTGTCTGTAGCGAAATTGTGATTCCCTGCTAAAATTGTGTCATCCGTAGCGAATGCCAACTCGCTGCCGAATGGCGTGTTCTGCAGTGAATTTGTGATTCCCTACCTAAACCGAGTTTTTGCAGTGAATTAACATTCGCTGCCGAATTGGGTGTTTAGCAGCGAAATTGTGATTCGTTGCTGAAACTGTGTCGGCTGCAGCGAATTAACATTCACTGCTGAAATTGAGTTGGCTACAGCAAACCAGTTTTCGCTGCCAAATTGGCAGCCTGCAGCAAACCAGTTTTCACTGCCAAATTGGCTGCCTGCAGCGAACCAGTTTTCGCCGCCAATTTCTACAATAGGCCTCCTAGGCTGAAATGACTTAAATGCTAGTAACAATTTCATGGTATGATGATGTAAAATGTGGGACATTTGAATGTGAACATATGAACTCTTGAAATAAGTGTGGTGACGAATGTGATTCAAAGATAACCATGTATTGATTTGTGACCATTAATGTTTTAGGTGGTGTGGTCGGGATTGGACCATTGTCAAGACCAAAACAACCTGCAAGTGGAGCCGGTAGGTGACTTGCACCTTTCTTTTCATGCGTTGAGTAATAAAATACTTTATCGTGAATGTTACCATATTGTGTTAGAACAGATATTAGATTATCGAACGCTTAAATGTTTACAAATGGTTAATTAGCTTCAACTAATGGCATCCAAATGGATGATCGAGATGAATGATTGATTAGCTTTGGCTAATGGCATCCGAATGGATGACTGGGATGAACGATTGATTAGCGAACGATTGATTAGCTTCGGCTAATGTCATCCGAATGGATGGCCGGGACGAATGAATGATTAACTTCAGCTAATGGCATTCGAGTGGATGGGCGGGACCAATGAATGATTAGCTTCTGCTAATGGCATCCGAGTGGATGGCGGAGACCAATGAATGATTAGCTTCGGCTAATGGCATCCGAAGTGGATGACCAGGATGAGTGAATGGTTAACCTCAGCAAATATTGCCTTAAGAGGATAGCCGGGTTTAAGAATTATGGTTGACTACAAGAATTGGTGCATCAATATGTACTACAAGTTGTTTATACCAAGTATATGAAGAAACTATAAATGTTAATGCTTCATTTAACTGCCAGACCGTTTACTTATCATTATTATTATTATTAAGTAATTGCATTCTTTTAAATGTTTTGTACTGCAGCAGGGACGTCACAGCACTGAGATGTCTAGGAAACCCAATACATGGGAACCTACTTTTGTAAGGAATCATGTAGATGCATTCTAAATCATAATGTATTTTGTATAAATCAATGTATTGAATGTATAACTTTTATTAGATCCTTTGTTTAAATTTGTAATGGCTATTAATAGGATAGGAATCCAAACTCATGTCTATGCATGTATATTTTTAATATGAACTTCTAATCATGCAACCATAATATTATGTGTTTATGTAAGATTCACTTTTAAATGAAATGTTGATTGTATGGATCGTATTTTGATGATGTGAGGGATCAGGTTCGCCGATTACTGGCACCATGAGTGTCAAGTATATATATAAAAAATTACTGTTGTTTTGGGCTTAAAAAGACGGGTCGTTACAGTTGGTATCAGAGCACTTGGTTTGGATCTTGAGGATCACTGATAATTGTGTTGCTACGGTGAATTTCAGGATGATACACACCCAACAAGGGACACGAACAGAGCCGCCCTCCTTAGAAAGGAGGGGCGGGAACCAAAGTGCCCAAGGTTGGCAAGACGAAGATCCCTTGGATGATACGACATCTCATGCTCTGATAATACCACCTGAAACCTTGCAGGGGGAAGCTGCAGTAGCGGGGGAAGGCCGGAGGCCTAACCAGACGGAGTGAGTACCCCCAGTTGCAGCAGAGCAGCAAGAAAGATTAGAAGTGTAACATCCCCCTTTTCTGGGATAAAACAACAATCTCATGTCAATAGAAAAACAGAGTAGTTAAATTTTTAATTTTTTTTTTGTATATACATATTCATGGTCTTCGTATTAACATCTATCGGAATTTCGATGGAGTCCTCCCTATGCCGGAAGGTCCCAAGACATGTAACCTGTTTACACTTCTAACAGTTCGCATCTCATAACTTAATTCCCGACCCAATTATCCTGGGTTTCAATTCCACAATTATACTCACACCTATCAACCATAATATTTATGATATGCATTATATAACAAAAATATCATTATGGATGGATAATTTAAATAAATATAATTACATAAACATGAAATATGGTTATATAAACTACAACGTTAAATTCATCCAATCAAGTTTAAACATTTATTATACAAATTAAATTATACAAACATTTTCATGTTTACAAAATACAAGGGTATACTCCCTAGAACCCAGATTTCAAGAAGGAAACATAAGCTAGGATCTACTCCTGTCGTGCATGCGATGATCCTAAAAACAAAATACATATTATTGCAAGGTGAATATCACAATAAAAATAACAATATGAATATCTAATAATTTCAACAGGGTAACATGCATTCATAATTCATTTACTTCTCCCTTCTAGTTTTTATTTTTGTTAAAACCTCTTCCTTATTCAAACTATTAATAATCGTTCCCTCTGCCACTATCAACCTTCATTCCAGACCTTATAAGATCAACGTGATTACTTTTTCTTATCACATTACCGATACCAATTTCACTAGTATCGTCATCACCACTCCATAGGAGTCGATATAAGGTGATCCCTTTACCCGGGATCCTAACATACAGTAAATGTATGTTGACCAATACATGGTGATCCCCTTACCCGGGATCCTAACATACACTGAATGTATGTTAGCCAATATATGGAGGTCCCCTTACCCGGGATCCTAACATACACTGAATGTATGCTGGCCGATACAGGGTGATCCCCTTACCCGGGATCCTAACATACACTCAATGTATGCTAGTTTATGCCTCAAATCACTCTTCTCATATTTCCTTTGTCAGTGAGAATTTCATCACTTGGCAATTCACATAACAACTTTTCACCTTGAATACACAAACATTCAGTAATTCACATTTCACATCAAAAATATATTAAATCATAGAATTTAACTAGAAAGCATAGGTGTGAATCACCTACCTGCAATAGAAGCTCTACTCGTGCTCCCCTACTGCTGCTGTTGCACCACGTCTGTGGTCCCTCCTGCAAATCACAGGTTTATCTCATAAATTTTCCTCACTCAAGGATATGTTTTATAATAACCATATCAACAACCAATAAGTCTTTCTTTCAATCATTTTTTAGTACTTTATGTTTTTCTCATTTCACTAATTATTACTATTGTTCTTTGTCCAATCCTAGTTATCATTCCTTTCTTTATATTTGGACTATCACTGTCCAACTGTTACTGCCTCGTTTTTGAACTGTTACTGTCTGACCTCTCCTCAGAGTTTTAACTATATCTGGAGTTATAGGACTCCGATTCAAGTGAAATTTATGGCGTTGGAAAGGTAAGACATGAGGCTACAAGTTATATGTTTTGATAAGAACCCAGTTCTACCTCTAAGGTAGTCAAAATCTCTCATTAACAAACACTTGGACTGTTACTGTCCAACTGTTACTGTCCATTTTTGAACTGTTACTGTCTGACCTCTCCTCAGATTTTTAACTATATATGGAGTTATAGAATCCGATTCAAGCGAAATTTATGGCGTTGGAAAGGTAAGACATGAGGCTACAAGTTCTATGTTTTGATAAGAACCCAGTTCTGCCTCTAAGGTAGTCAAAATCTCTAATTGACAAACACTTGGACTGTTACTGTCCAACTGTTACTGTCCGTTTTTGAACTATTACTGTCTTGTTTTTGAACCATTACTGTCTAGACATTGAAATGTTACTGTCTTGTTTTTGAACCATTACTGTCTAGACATTGAACTGTTACTGTCTTGTTTTTGAACCGTTACTGTCTAGATATTGAACTGTTACTGTCCAACTGTTACTATCCGTTTTTGAACTGTTACTGTCTTGTTTTTGAACTGTTACTGTTTAGATATTGAACTGTTACTGTCTTGTTTTTGAACCGTTACTGTCTAGACATTGAACTGTTACTGTCTTGTTTTTAAACCGTTACTGTCTAGACATTGAACTGTTACTGTCCAAATGTTACTGTCCAGACATCGAACTGTTATTGTCTTGTTTTTGAACTGTTACTATCTGACCTCTCCTCAGAGTTTTAACTATATTTGGAGTTATAGAACTCTGATTCAGGTGAAATTTATGGCGTTGGAAAGGTAAGACATGAGGCTACAAGTTAAATGTTTTGAGAAGAACCCAGTTCTAACTCTAAGGTAGTCAAAATTGCTCATCAATAAACCAGACCTACTACCCTATAGGGTCTGTCATGACCCAGTCTCGGTTGGTGACCCATAACTGGAGTTTTATGACTCCAAATTGAGCAAGACCAATTTCATTAGTTAGTAAACATCCAAAACTACAATTTCTATGTAGGAACTTGATCCTAATTCCTTCATTCTCCTACCCAAAATCTCTTTGAAGGTCAAGAGACGAAACTGTCCAAATTCATCAGCCTTTCCATTTACACAAAACACATGAAGTTCTTTACTTTAACAAATCTTACTTTTTCCTCAATTCAAGTCTAAGAACTCAATATATAAATTAACATCCAGGCATCAATTCATAATCGACTTGAAATGACTCACAAGACCAGGTTTAGAATATCTTACCTGGTGCAAATCAAGGCTTCGATCCCTCCTTTTCTTTCTAATGACAGCCGACCCTCCCCTTTTCTCTTCTTGTTCAATTTTTTCTTGTTAATCCCTTTCCCACCAGGGTTTATTTTTCATATAACCCTTAATCTGGGATGGGTTCTTGAAATTTTAGTGTTTCTCTCTTGATTTGTAAAAATAGATATAAAAACTCCCTTTTTCCTTTCTTTACGTAGCTGCAGATCTGTTTTTGGTGAGAATAGGAGTATTTATGCTCTATAATTATTTTTATTTGCATTTAGGCCTTATTTTTTTTAAGTGTATTCGTTCTTGCCCCCACTTCTTTTTAGTTTAGTTTATTTTCTTTAATTTAATCCAGCCTTGGTTTTTCTCGGGATTTACAAGAAGCACAACCATCAACTATTCCAACTGGTGTGCCCCCATAATATGTATACGCGAGACTCCTTGTACAAATAGTTAAAGCAGTGATGGAGGGCATGGCGGGTTCGGCGACACAAACAACTCCCACCACACAGATTCCACAGGCAGCTCCTATAACTAGCATGACCACGGATAACGTGGTGCCACTGGTGCGACTAGTCAAGAGTATGAGTGAAATGGGCTATGAACTGTATATGGGGGAATAAGATGCAGAGATAGCTGGAAGATAGATTAGGAAGGTAGAAAAGACCATGATTCAAATAAGGATACCCGAGGGTTTGAGGGGTAAATTATGCAACCCAGTTACTGTTTGATAGGGCCATGACATGGTGGGAAACAGTTCAGCTGAGGCGTGCAACTGAGACACTAACTTGGAGTGACTTCAAGACAGAGTTTGAGAATCAGTTTTATTCCAAGTACCATTACAAGGTGATAGAACAAGAGTTCTTGGCACTAAGACAGGGTGATATGTCGGTATTGGAGTACGAAAGGAGATTCCATGACCTTTCATTGTTCACCCCACACTATATGCCAACAGAGGAACATATGATTGAGAAGTTGAGAGATGGTTTGTGACATGATTTGAGACAAGGATTGATCACCTTGCGGTTTAAATCTGTAAGGGAGTTGATTGAGGCTGCATAAGCTTTGGAGGCTTGTATTGGAGAAAGCCAAGGGGGATATCAGGGTATAAGCAAAAAGAGAGATGGGGACTATTTCAGCGGCAGACCACCACTCTTGAAGAAAGGAAAAAGTGGAGTGTTTGAGCAGTTCGGGAAAAAGGGGAGTTTGATATTACCACCCCACCAA